>Ga0074193_1000902_pt1 | contig 42983 bp, 47 predicted proteins | sample EPASupsiteHSE605_FD_64523 | JGI IMG/M metagenome (GOLD analysis project Ga0074193, IMG submission 64523) | Bioremediated contaminated groundwater from EPA Superfund site, New Mexico - Sample HSE6-05 | ecosystem: Environmental > Aquatic > Deep subsurface > Groundwater > Contaminated ...
GGGACCAGGACGGGAACTGTCTCGACCAGCTCTACGTCTTCAACGGCAAGGGGTCGCGCTGCCGGCCGCCGGGGCTCACCGTGGGATATATCAACAACTGCTGCGAAAGCGACAGCGTCGGTTCGGACGACATGGGGAGCAATATCTCCACGGTGGCGAACGGCATCCAGACCGCATACGAAGTCGGCCAGGTGGCCTACTATTCGTACCTGGTGGGGAGCGGAGCGGCAACAGTCACCCCTCTGGTCGGCACCGCATCAGTCGGCATCGTGACCGCGACTGGTACCACCACGGTCAGCGGCGCTGTTGCCACCGGGGTGTCAACAGCTGCGGCCAGTGGAACGACGGGAGCTGCGGCCATAGGTTCCGGACTGCAGGCATACGTGGGAGCATTGCTGAATCCCGCCACCATTGCCGTTGCCGTTGTCGTCATGGTGGTGATGAAAGTCCTCATGGGGAGCGGCTGTGATCAGGGTGACATCCAGACCGGGATGCAAGCCGCTTCCAAGGACTGCCACTACATCGGCGACTACTGCGAGAAGAAGTGGCCGCTCGTCGGCTGCGTCCAGAAGGCGAAGAGCTACTGCTGCTTCAATACCAAGATGGCGCGGATCATCCACGAGCAGGGACGGCCGCAGCTGCAGTCGTTTGGTGCGGATGGCGGCTGGGGGGTACCGAGCGCTCCAAATTGCCGGGGCTTCACCCCGGACGAATTCCAGTCGCTCGATTTCTCCCGCATCGATCTCTCGGAATACTTCGGCGACATCCAGAAGGATCTCGACACGAAGATCCAGGGGGCGCAGACGACGATCCAGAACAAGGTGAAACAGCAGTACGGGGCAACGACGGGGGCAACGCAATGAAGACGCTGTGCATCGTGGTAATCATGCTCGTCGCCACTGCGGCCCACGCCAAGGTCCTGGGGAGTGTCGGGGCGACATACGCGATTGCCGAGAAGGACGCCCTTGTCGAGATCGAGCAGAAGGCGAAGGGGATCGACTGGAGCAAGGTGGTAACGAGGAAATCCATCGAGGAGTATGACGGCCCGTCCGACCGTACAAGTCTTCCCCGCGCCACCAGGGACAGGAGTTTTCCGGTGGACATGACCTACACCCTGGTGACGGACCTCCCGGACGGCAAAGGAGGGGTTCTCTATCCGAAAGGCTACACCTTCAACCCCCTCGATTACGTCACCTTCGCCAGGACCATCGTCGTCATCAACGGGAACGATCCGGAGCAGGTGAAATGGTTTGCCGCATCGGACTACAGAAAGCGCATCGACGTGATGCTTCTCCTCACGGAGGGCCACTACCGGAGCTTGGGGAAGAAGCTCGACGTACCCCTGTTCTATGCCGACAGCATGCTAATTGAGCGGCTGCAGCTTACGGTCGTGCCGTCCGTCGTTAGGCAGGAAGGAAAGGTCATGGTGGTTCATGAATATGCGGTTCAGCGATGAGTCATCATGTTTCAGTGAAACGGGGATAATCATGAAAATGAAAACCCGCAGCATAAGCGTTTCATTGGCTATGGCGGTAACTTTCTGGATGACAGCCGCGCTTGCCCATGCTGGCGCCGTCTGCAAGGGGACGCCGATCAATCCTGTTACGGATATTTGCTGGCAGTGCATGTTCCCGGCGCAGATCGGCAGCGTTTCCTTCGGCATGGGTCAGGAGTCGGCCCCGGGGAATGTCACTACCCCCGCCTGTGTCTGTCCGGACAGCAAGCAGGGGATCATTGCGGGAGTCTCCGTCGCCTTCTGGGAGCACGCCCGGATGATCGAGACGGTAAAGGACCCATACTGCTTCCCCATCCTGGGAACCGGCATGGACAACCCGAAGCCCGGCTTCTCCTCCGGGACGTCCAGGGGGCCAGGCCACAACGACAACGAGTACTCGTTCCAGCAGGTGCACTACTACACCTTCCCGGCGTGGTCGATCCTGAAGCTCTTCATGGATTTCCCCTGTGCAGAGCAGGGAGGATTCGATCTCGCCTACATGACCGAGGTGGACCCCATGTGGAATGACGACAGCCTCTCCTTCATCATAAATCCCGAGGCTCTGCTCTTCGCCAATCCCATTTCCCAGGTCGCTTGCGTCGCGGACAGCGTTGCGGCCACGGTAACCACTCCTATTGATCCCCTGTTTTGGTGCATGGGATCATGGGGATCGTTCTATCCCCTCACCGGAAGCGTGAATTCGAGCGATCCCCTGAGCGTCAATGCCGGTCTTGCCGCACGAATGCTCTTTAAATTGGGGCGTGAATCGCTTCTGTTCGATACCGGCATCAACCAGTGCTCTTCCGCAGGGGTGATTACCCCGATCCTAGTAAAGAGCAACTACAGGCTGCAGATCGCCAAGCCGGTGAGGGGGACCGCCTGCAACCCTATCGGCAGGCCGGCCATGATCTGGGGCTCAGGGAAGAACCCGCCCTGGGGAGCCGGCGCGAATTCCCCGGACAATTTTCTCTGGTCAATGACCAGAAGGAGGGTGTGTTGCGTAGGCTACGGGCTCAACTGATAGTTTGTGTGGCGCTGATGGTGCCTTTGACGGCATTCGCGGCAGGGAGGCAGGGATATGTCGGTACTCCGGATGCCTGCTACGTCCTCGATAAGGTGGACGGTGAAGCCGTCTTCCTGAAAGCCACCGGCAACTGCGACGGGAAAGCCGGTCGTGCATTCGTCCAGACCGATCGGGAGAAGTTGAAGGTCTTCGTGGAAGGGAAGTTCTGGAAGGAAGTGCCGGTTGAGCAGATGAGCGTCTCGGATGTCTCCGCGAGTCTTGCCAAAGCCGACCAACTTGCGGGAACGCTGACAGTCCCGAAAAACAAGGCCGAGGAAGAAATGAAGGCGGCAGCCGGGAAACTCAACACTTACTATCGCTCCGAGGAATTCCAGGGACGGGTCAAGGCCGAGACGGAAAGAATCAGGTCCGAAGTCCTGGGTAACAGTTTCGCCAAGTTCTACCCCGACAGTGTGACTGAGGAGGGGAGGGGGAGACTTGACGATTCGGAGCGGGTCTACCTCTTCGTTTCTTCGTCCATGCCGGTGCAGACGCTGCGGAACTACGTGGCATCCATTGCCCGGTTGCACGATCCCAAGGTCATGATGGTCATGCGGGGTTTCGTCGGCGGGATGACGAAGATCCAGCCGACGATTGATTTCGTGACCAGCGTCCTGAAGGAAGATCCTTCCTGCATATTTACCGAAACGGAATGTCGGATGCGGCAGGCTAACCTGGTTGTCGATCCGATCCTTTTTCGCCGCTACGGCATCGAAAGGGTGCCGGCGGTTGTCTTTGCCCGGGGACTCAAATCAGCCGATGCGGCGTTAAGCGAAGGTGACATGAAAAACACCAATGTCACAGATAGTTACTCTGTCTTTGGTGATGCTTCACTTGAATATATCCTGGAGATGTTCGGTCGGGAAACCGGGGCATCTTCGCTCAAGGACATCCTTGTTTCCAGCGGCAGGTAAATATGTATCTATCTGCTGACCGAGGATTATGGGGGCAGGTGAAAAAGTATAGAGAGGGGTAATCGTGGGAGAGAATGAAAAAGAGAATTCACAGGCAGCGCTTTTTTTATTGGAGCGGATGGCAACACCAAAGACGGAAGGGAAGCAGGGGAACTGGCTGTCGGGAATTGCCATATGCCTGCTCATATCCCTTGCCGCTTCGGCCGCCACCCTGTTCGCTTACGACCGCTGGTACGTGCAGAAGATCGTGGCAGTTGACATGAAAGGCTACATCACGCTGCAGCGGTACAAGTACAAGGACGGAAAAATCAACGACGAGGACCTGCGCAAGGCGTTCGACAAGCTGGAACTGGAGATGAATGTCATCCCGAAAAACAGGGTGGTCATCATGGCGGATACAGCCATTCGCAACGCCGAAGTTTTCAAACTGGGTCACGAGGAAGAGCTGAAACAATATGAAGAACTACTCAGGCGTTCTCTCCAGGGCAATCCTGCAGCTCAGGAACAATAATTGGCGGCTCTTTTTCATACTCCTTGCCGTGGTAGTTGCGGGAACGGTGATCCCGCGAAGAATCGGCATAATCCTTACCCCGTCACTTGCACATCGGATTTTTTGGGTGAACAGGGAACCGCAACGTGTCGGGCGGGGGGATTATGTCTTCTTCGAGGACGCCGAGCTTGCGCGAAAGGTCGGCAAACTTGAACACCCGAATATCTTCAAGATAATCAGGTGTGATGAAGGGGATACCCTGACCGTGGATGCTGAGAAGCAATTTTTCTGCAACGGCGAGTTTCTGGGAGTCGCGAAGGATTATTCGCTCAAGGGGGAGAAGATGCAGTACTTCGTTTTCAACGGGAAGATCCCCAAGGGCTTCATGTTCGTCATGGGCGAGCATAAGGACAGTTACGATTCCCGGTACTTCGGCCTCAAAGAAAAGAGCCGGGTCCGGGCCAAACTATTTCCGATTTATTAGGGGAAAATGGCATGCCGATTGAGAAACTCAACCCGCTTCATTACATGAAATCTTCAGACTACACGGGGGTCTGGCAAAAGCTTTTTGCCACTGCCCTTTACGGTTTCTGGGGGAGACTCTTTTTTATCTCCCTCATCATTCTCGCCTTCTGGGTCGGGGTGCGACAGAGAAATCCGACGCTCGCCGCGATATGCCTCTTTCTGGCGGCAGTCGTGGCCTATGGCGGCGGCGTACTTAACTTGATCACGTCCCTGATCTGAGAGGAGGAAAAAATGTCACGTAGCGGCAGCAGCAACAACACCCCGGATATGATGCCCATCCCCCAGGGGAGCGAGATTCACCCGCGGGGACTCCTGGAGGCGATCTCCTACATCGACCAGAATTTTGCGAATGAGCTGGGCGGGTGCATGATCAATGCCCGGTTCCTGACCACGAAACAGCGACTCGAGTTCATGGAGGTTGGTTTTCGCAGCGCCTTCGCCTCCGGCATTGTCACGGCGCTCCTGACGCCGGTGGCCATCGGGGTGATCGAGCGGTACATCCCGATGTTCGGTGATGCGGACCCGTCCCTCTTCGACAAGTTCAGCGCGTTCCTTCTGGCCCTAGGCTTCTCTCTTGGCTACGCGATCTTCATGGCGAAGACAGCGACTTGCTATATCGGCAAGTACACCCGGGCGATGATCGCAAACCTCATGGGAGGAATGGCGTTCGGCGCGATCCTCAAGGCTATTGTCGCCTTCATCGCTTTCCACTTCATCTACTTCAAGATCCTCTCAGACGATCATGTCGTATGGGTAGTGTCCAAACTTTACCATGCGAGGCTGTCTGAGAAGAGCGTCGCCGGCATCTTCAACTGGGTGCAAGGTTTCAAGACCGTTTTTCTGACCTCGGCCTACTTCATTCTCGTTACGACAGCGATCTTTATCCTGATCCCCCTGATCGCCATGCTCTATGCCCACTTCCGGAACAAGAAACTGATTGCGGCGGGATACATCACCGTCGAAGCAAACGAAATGTGATACCTAGTGCCGCCATGACAAAGAAATCCATCATATCAGCATCGCTTCTCCTGATCGTCCTCCTTCCCTCTGCCGCACTGGCCGTGGACTTTGACTACTACGTGTACGGTGGGTTCGATGCCATCGTCAACGCCTTCAACAAGCTGGCGTTGGTCTTCGGCGACAACGGGTATATGTCGTTTTATGCCTTCTCGATCGCCGCCGGGATCTTCTTCGGATGCGTCACCATTGCCGCCAGAATCCTCGGGGGCGGGAACGGCTCCCCCATGTCATGGATCGTTCCCGCCCTGGTGGGGATCGGAGTTTATCTCTCCCTGGCGGTGCCCAAGGGGACCCTCCATATCTATGATCCCGTCTACAATAAGAACCAGGCCGTAGGGGGCATCCCTGCCGGGGTGGTGGCGGTTGCCGGCATCCTGAACGCCGTTGAAAGGGGGTTGGTGGATATCGTCACCACCTCGGGCGATCCGTTGAGCTATAAGAGCCAGGCAGGGGGCAAAGGTTTTCTGGGGCTCTACCAGATCACGAGTCTCCCCCTGTCCGCAGTCAACAGCAACATTGATACCTCCATGCGGAACTACATCAAGGATTGTGTCAGCTATGAGATCATGCGTCCGGGGACGATGCTGACCGTCGATGCCCTCCGCAAAACTTCCACCGACTTCACGCCGCTGCTCGCCCAGGCGCAAAACCCTTCAATCTATACCGTCTACTATGATTCGACCACGCCGAATGGGCAGTCCATGACCTGTACCAGTGCCTGGACGAATATTACCGCCCAGCTCACACCGGACAACCTGAAGAACAACATTGCGGCCGTCTGCTCGGCCCTTGGCTATGACCCGACGGATGCGGCATCGCTCACTCAATGCAAGACGGTTCTGAACAACATCAATACCGGCGCCGGCCTTGGCGCGGCTTCCATTGAAGATTTCGTGAAGCAGGCGTACATCTCCCAGCGTCTCGACGAGATCTTCCGCAGTGGCAACTCGTCGGGCGCCACGAATTACCAGTTCCTGCTGAATGCTTCAGGCTCGATGAAGGCCGCCAACGAATGGCTCCCGGTTCTGAGGGCGGTCCTTACGGCGGTAGCGGTCGGCCTGATTCCGTTTCTCGCGCTGTTCATCCCGACTCCCATCATTGGCAAGGCGGTCGGGGCCATCCTCGGGTTCTTCGTCTGGCTGACAGCATGGGGCGTTGTCGACGCGATCATCCACCAGTTCGCCATCGACTATGCGAACAGCACCTACCAACTCGTGCGCCAGAACAATCTGGGGATGGACGCCTTCTACTTTTTCCCGGACCAGACCACGAAAATACTGGGGATGTTTGGGACCCTGCGGATGAGCGGCATGATGCTAGCGACGGTGTTGACCGGAATGCTGGTCAAGTTCGGCGGTCACGCCATGGCGATGATGGCGGGCTCCCTTTCGGGGCAGATCCAGTCGGCTGGCAGCAGGGCAGCGCATGAAGTGGAGGACCCTGCCGGCAGGGCTTCCTCGATCCAGCGCAATTCCTCGGCAATGCCGACCCAGGCCTGGGGGAACGAGCACAGCTTCTGGGCCAGGGGGAATCAGTCCTACCTCGACATGACATCCAAGACGATGGCCTCCAATGACCTTATTGGCGGTTTCGGTATGGACGGGGCATCTCGAATGATGGCCGATGGGAGCGTCGGCAAGTCGATTGGCTTTGGCGGAAAGGGTGCCGCGATGCGGGAGGCTGGTCTGGCCGGTTCGTACGGCCTCAGCATTTTTGACGGAAAAGCAGGGATGGCGCAGTCCGGGGCACTCCGCGACGTCATCGACAAGAACTATGGCGGGGATTTGAATAAACATGCACAGATGAAAGTGGCGAATGACGCCGCGCTGGGTCGGGTTTTCGGGAATGCCGACAATTACAAGGACTTCCTGGAGAAGAACCTCGACAAGAACGTTGGCCAGATTGACGGCGAAGTGAAAGCCTACGAGGGTGCTCAGGCGCTCGGATTCCAGGGGAACTGGCGACAGTTCAACTCGTTTCGCTCAGAGATGCAGTCCCTTGGTGATTATACGAATGCCGCGGCGGTCAACCAAGTGGCGTCGAAGTACGGGCTCAGCTCAGGCCAGGCGCTGCAGATGAAGGCGCAATTCCAGAATGCGAAGCAGTTTTCCGAATCCAGCGAGATGTCCGGCAAGCTGGGTGGACCGATCAACGCCGGCGCCGAAATGGGGAAGGTTATCGCTGCGGAAAGCGCCGGGAAAGTTCAGGGGATCTATATGTCTGGAGGGTACGACCACTACCAGACCATGGCTTCCCATGACGTGTCGGGAAGGGGGGCCCGGTACGACCTGGTCAGAGGAGCGGCCGATCAGATGGTCGGCAAGATCGCGCCTCAACTGAAAAACGATTCAGAGATGTATCAGGGCGGAAAGCTGACCGACAAGGGATTCGCCCAGATGCAGAAGGCGATGGAGGGGCAGAACATCACTTTCACGACGCCGGACGGCAGGCAAACGATGAACGTTGGGATGGACGGGAACGTTGTGAACTCCACCGAGCAAGGGGTTGTGGCTTCCGGAGACAAGGCCAGGGCTGAAACCTTGAAGCAGGAACTGAAGGCTGGCGGCTTCGGCAAGAATGCTGTCGCGGAAGTCGACAGGATGATGAAGAGCGGCAAGGGCTTCTCTTATGAGTTTGCCAAGGACAGGAACGGAAATGTCGAATCGTTTTCGATCAACCGTGGCGGCGATGTCAGCAGAAAGGATATGGCAACATTTCGCACCGGCAGAGATTCGGAAAGCGTAAGCAGGGATGTAAGAACCGTTGATAAGGGGCTGAGGGAGACCGTTGGCAGTTTTATCAAGACTGGATACGAACACCAGGACTTCAATCTTTCGCGGAAGTCCGGTGCTTACAATGTCTCGGTGGGCGGGAAGGAGATGAAGGTTAACGGTGACTGGTATTACGGCCGCAACGACAAGACCGGGAAGATGGAGCTCGTCGGTGGCTCCTTCTCGAACGGAGTTGACGGTTCAGTATTGATGTACAGCAAAGACCGAGACGGGAACCTTCACTTTTCGAAGGTCGAAGGCAAGCTGGACGGGAAAGGGAATCTCGTGGCAGGCAAGACGACGGATATTACGGAGCAGGAATTTGTTCAATCATCGAGTCAAGGTCTTGCAGTCGTAAGCACTCGTGGCAGTGGCGGATTGGTGGCCAGTATTCATGCAGACGGGGGAGTCAAGGCAGATTATACATCGAGGCAGGTATCGGGCGTTTCAGTCACTGCCGTTGGTGATCATGCAGCCAGCTTTGCTTCCAAGGATTTTAAAGAAGGACGTTCTGCCGATGCAGGAACAGCAGCGACCACAATAGCTATCGGCAGAAACGCGCTGGGCGAAACGGCCAGCCTTTTCAGCGATGTGACAAGCGTTGCATCTCCCGCACGAGCAGCTGTTGAAAACAGGAAAAGCATGGAAGCGGCCACCGCAAGAACAGCGGAGCATGCTGAAAGGGCAGCAGAAACTCGCATCAATCAGAGCGTTCAGAGGACGGCAAAAATTCTTCAGAACCAAAGCAAAACATCCGCTTTACCGAAGGGGGGAGGCCCACAGCCCTTCAAGGGACCAAGGAGGTAGACTGGGTGAGAAATATTCTTTTTGTATCTGATGGGATTATCGTACTTGTCGATGCGGCTTTAGAAATTCCGGAAGCTGAGCTGAAAGACGTCAGCATAGTCGTCACTGATTATGGAGCTGAGCTTATCGTCCGAAGTATTCCCATTTGTCTGCCCGTTTCCGTTCTCGAACATCTTGAGCAGGCGGAGGGAACGAATATCTACTTCTATGAATCTGATCCATATGCGCTTGTCGCTCCTTATCGTGGGAACATAGTCTTGAATCGTGATGAAATCTTGAAAGTAAAAGGCGCTTGGGAATACCAGGCTAGTTCAGAAAGGTCTTAAAATATTCAATAAGGAGTGACACATGACTAAGTTTATCAACTCTACAGATGACGGCTTATTATTAAACACAATGAATATTCATTCAATAATTCAAGTTTCTCCGAATTCAAAATATCGGTTAGACAGTATGAATAACCCTGCTATTAATCAGTACGGCATTTATTGCCTCTATCAAATTGGCAATGAGGCAAAAACTATGTCTTTAATTGATATAAGTTATATTGAACTTATGGCAGATGTAGCTGTAGATCGTAATAAAGGAAGGGCAATAGTAAGAAATATACAAATAGATGATGAAAAAGAACGGTTGTTAACAATTATGACAGCGGAACTGCGACGAAGTTTATCTGGAAGCGATCCCGTTATCAATGTGTGGGACGTGATGGCTAAAGGTTTGAATGATTATTATGACGATGCCGAGATAACCCTTTAAGAGCCCCTTTGGCAAGGAGTGAGATTAACGTTTGAAACGATAGTACCTCCGGTACAGCCAAGCGGGGCCTAAAAGGTTCCAGGTAGTAACGTTAGGCCAATGGTCGGTGCTTGTGAATCCATAAATTAGAAGTGGGAGAATCCTCATGCCTTTGAGAGAACCTTTATACAGGCGCACCGGTACCCTATCGAAGATCATAAAAAAGAGGGTGAATACGAATATATAACCGACGCAACCCCAGAAGATCCTCGGAAAGAATAACCCTACCAGGCTTCCGGCAAGAAAGCAGGGCAGAACGGTAAACAGAACCGAAACAATGAAAGCGCAAATTTTTCTGGTCATGTTCCGACCCCCTCCTTTCTATGACCATCTGGTCTCTGTAAAACTTTATCTATATTTTGCGCAGCCACAGTTTTTTGTCAACAAAAAAAGCACTGAAAAATGAGTTTAAATGCAATTATTTCATATAGTTCGGTCACTCTGTCTTGGTAGGACAGAGTGGGGCAGTTTGGTGCAGAAATTCGTTACAATTGATCGAATAAATATTCGAGGGTTGAGGGCTACAAGTGAGAAATCTGGAGCATGGTCATAGATGCGGTGGCAGTTTCATAAATTGACATCAGGTGCCGCCGTCTACGCGGTGACTGGCGGTTACTTTCCAACTTGCATGGCTATGGTCGGCTCGATCATCCCGGATTTGCTGGAAATGGGGATCGTCCGGCATCGTACCGTCACGCACTGGCCACCGCCGTGGATCGTTCTTGCCCTCGTGTCCTACGGAGCATGCCGGCTTTCCCCGAACGTCTGGATGTATCTCTTTTCCTTTATCTGCATCGGAGCGCTTCTCCATCTGGGTGAGGACTACCTGAGCGTTACGGGAATTCCATTCCGTTCGCCGCACTGTGCCCGGAGGGGAGCCGGACTGTATGTCACCGGATCATTGGGGGAAGCCGTTCTGGTCATGTTTGTTGCCGGGTTTTTCCTCCTGATCGCATGGGATCGAGGGTTTTTCACTACCGGTCATGCCATGGAGGAGTTTGTGAAGGTGAAGTCTTTGGCAACTTTATTCTGGAGGTAACTGGAGTGCATATGATCGACAAAAAGGCCCTGAATATCGCCTTGGAAAACAATTCTTTGATCCTGGTTCAGAAGTGCCTTTATGCCCGCAACCTCCATCTCTACCGGCATTCAGTACTGACCGCCGAGATAGCATGGGACATCGTGGTTGGCACAAACGATGATTTCGGTTTCTCCGCTTCTCAGGCTTACTTGGCGGGGATGCTCCATGATGTCGGCAAGCTCTTCGTCCAGGACAGTATCCTCGACAAGCGAGGGTCGCTGGATGAAAGGGAATGGGAGGTAATGGAGAGACACCCGGCCTGGGGTCATGACTATGTTCGTGGGACGATATTCGAACCTTTCGGAGACGTGATTCTTCATCATCATAAGCTTCCTGACGGTTCCGGATATCCGAAGGGCCTGGCGTCTGAAGTGCTGGATAACCGGGTTCGGCTCATTGCAGCAGCAGACAAGATCGCCGCTTTCCTCGAGGACCGCCCGTATCGCAGGCGTGTCTCGAACCAGGACCTCATTTACCAGGAGGTGAGAGCGGTAGCGGAGCTTTATTTCGAGGGAGAGAAAGCGGAAGCCATTATTGCCACCGTCATGGAAGCCATAGCCATGGAACGCTGGACATCGACTGGCAAGGAACAATTCTCCGGGACGGGCGGGGGGCGTCCATGAAAGTCACCGAACGGACGCTGGTTGATATGTGCCGCAGGATCAACAACGAGCAGTTGAAACACTGGGATTCCGGACTGAAGGTTGAGCGCCGTGCCGAGGTGTATGTCGTGGTTCGTCTTTTTAGGAAACCGCAGCAGGGGAGACAGGGTTACACTGATCTTTTCCGCGGATCTCCTCGGGAGGTTAAGGCCTTCATCGAAGGTTTTGCAAATGCCGCTGAATTTGCCAATACTGGCGCTGCCGTCGAAGTTGAGAAATGATCAAAATACTCCCAAATGATAATAGTTGGAGATTCCGCTGTTTGGGGGATTCCAATTGACATTGGAAGCGAAAAGGTGTAATAAACTGGCGTAATTTCATGATATTTGTGGAGGGGAAAGGGAATGGTCTTACTTCCCTAGGAAATAGTGGTGGAACCGAAAGCCGCCTTGTCAGTGTAGCGTCAAAGGGCGGCTTTCTCATTTGATTACTCTTAATGTAATTCTCGACGGGCTGAAAAAAATGCGGCTTTAAACAAAAATGTATCGATAGAGGTGGAGGTTGGGAGGAAGTAGTAACAATTGTTATAGAATTGACTTTGATAGGTTAATGAAGCTCCGCCTTGTCGTGGCCCGAATTGGGGAAATGGACAATGCTCGCTGGTGGAATACCAACAAGCTTCTCAGCAGTATGGGAACAACTGCCTTGAAGCGGGGATTCCCTGTTACCTATCATTTTGCCCAAGCCAAGGCCGTAATCGCTGTGGCGTCATCCAGGTCGCAGGAAGCTTTCACCTCTCCAGTTGGAACCGTAACTCTCTGGAATTTGCCGGCGGAGATCGAGGATGAATTCGAGAACTGCTATCACGATTGGCTGGATGACTGTGAAGCCTGGAAATCATTTTTCGGCGAGATCAAGTTTCTGTCGGGAGCAGACATTCTTGCATCGCTCATACAGTGTGGGTTGATCGACGATACCATCGCTTCTGCACTCGCCTCCCTTCAACGTTCAGTGGGAAATCGAGCCGTAGTCATTCCGGGGGAGCATCCCCTTGACGATCACCTTCTCACCATGCTTGCAGGCGCATACTCTCTTTCCGAGCCGGGAAACCCGGTCATTCCTTATGCCAAGGTAAGGGTATAGCGTGAACGGAAACCCTCAGAGACAGCGCAAGATATCTTTAAGGCTCATCCGCAAAGGCGCACTCATTCAGGAGACATATACCGCGTTTCAGTCGTGGGACCTGAGTAAACCATTTGCTGCAAACCTCGCATTCCTGCGCGAGTCAAATGTCTTTGGCGCTCGCAACCAGGGCTGGCTCAAAGAGATCATGGCTACCCTCTCCAGCCGTTTCAACGGGCAAAGCGGCTTCACCCCCTTGATTACCTTGGCGAAGGGAAAGATCCCTCTGGAACAATGGAAGCCGTGTCTTCTCTGGCACTTGGCGGCGACAGACAAATTGTACTACCGGTTTGCGGTGGAGTGGCTCTACCCAGCGTTCCAGAATGGCGCCTACCTCATCCGGACCGATGATGTGATTCCATTCGTAACTGAGCTAACCTCCGGCCAAATTGCCTCCGGCGGCAGTCTCAGTGACTACGGAACCCTCCGTACCGCCCGCGATCTGCTGAAGATGGCTGCGGATTTCGGGTTGCTTTCAGGTTCAGCTACACGTCGTTTCACGACCTATCATTTGCCCCTGGAAAGCTGTCTGTATATCCTTCATGCACTTGCAGCACAGGAACACAATCCCCGCAAGATGATCGACGCGCCTGAATGGCGTCTCTTCCTGATGACTCCGGAACAGGTTGAGCGCGAATTGATGGAGTTGCACCAGTTCCAGCGCCTAAACTTCGAGATGGCCGGCAGTCTGGCGCAACTCCAGCTTCCGTGCCGCTCCCTGCAAGAATATGCTGAGAGGTTCGCGAGCCATGAGTGACTGGAAAAAACGGCTGAAGGAAGGTCTGGAACCGATGCTTTCTCTGTCTGACCCCCGTCAGAAGATCAGCGCCTATCATGACATGCCCTATGCCCTCTTCTGGTATCCACCGGAACATGAATTCCCTCTCCGGCATGAACTATTGCTTTTGAAAACTCGGCTGGAACAGTCCGGCAAGCGCGTCACAGTAATCTCCCTGGCTGAGTGCCTGCAACAGGCACTTAATGCTGAGCTTTCCAAGGATGAGTTTTTCGAGGCGGAACGGAGTATGGGGCTCAGCGCGGCGATCGAAACCGCCCATGAGATCATCGGCGTCAACCACCCCTTGCCCGACCTGGTTGCCGAGCGGATTCCTCCAGGCTCTACGCCGTTTGGTGATATTGTCTTCATCGTCCGCGTTGGCGCACTGTTTCCCATCTACCGTACTTCGTCCCTCTTGGAAAAACTCCAAGGGAAGGTCTCTGTTCCGGCAGTCCTCTTTTATCCCGGACTTCTGGATGGCGCCACCGGGCTCAGCTTCATGGGCGTACTCCAGCCCGAGCACAACTATCGTCCCAAAATATTCTGATCCGGAGATCAGTCATGCCACTCATATCCTCCATCTTTGCCCAGAATGTGAACCGCCGTATTGAGGAGGTCATCAAGGTCGATCAGACCGATGAACAGATCATCCTCGATGAAATCAAGGAGTACGTCTTCACCGACGCCATTCGGGCATCTTTCAGCCGCATCCTTGACCGGTACTGGGAGACACCCAACAATCCCCACGAGGGAATCGGGGTCTGGGTTTCCGGTTTTTTCGGTTCCGGTAAATCGAGCTTCGCCAAAATGCTGGGACTGGGTCTCTCCAACCGAGCAGTCGTCGACAAAAGGGCCGGCGTCCTCATCGGCGATCGGAGCGGCGACACCAAGATAAAACTCCTTCTCACGCAGATCTGCGAGCAGATTCCCACCCACGCCGTTATATTTGATGTCTCCACCGATCGCGGCATCCGTTCCGGCAACCAGACCCTGACTGAAATCATGTATCGCTTATTTCTGGAAAGTCTCGGATATGCCAAAGACCTGGATCTGGCTGAACTGGAGATCAATCTTGAGGAGGAAGGCCGGTTGGCGGACTTCAAGTCCCGCTATGGGGCGCTCTATACCGGTGAAGATTGGGACGCCAAGAAAAACCTGGTTGCGCTGGCTCTTGGCAAGGCCAGTCGGGTGATGAGCGATCTGGAGCCCGACACTTACCCCGCTGCTGACTCATGGGTGAACGGCGGCAAGGGGCGTGCGGACATTACTCCCGGTTGGCTAGCGGAGCGCTGCAAGATGCTCATGGCTCGACACAAACCGGGCATGAACCTGGTGTTCGTTATCGACGAGGTCGGCCAGTTTGTGGCTCGCGATATACAGAAGATGCTCGACCTGCAAGCCGTGGTGCAAAACTTGGGTCGGGTCGGTAGGGGCAAGATGTGGCTGATTGTCACCTCCCAGGAAAAACTTACCGAATTGGTCGGCGGGCTTGATGATCGGCGAGTGGAACTTGCACGGCTCATGGACCGGTTCCCTCAAGAGATTCAGGTCCATCTGGAGCCGTCTGACATCTCTGAAGTCACGAGCAAACGGGTTCTCTCCAAAAAGGCCGAGTGCGAACCGCACCTACGCAAGCTCTTCGAGGACAACCGCGGCTCCCTTGAGGCACTCTCCCGCCTGACCGCCGATATCCAACTCCCCACTCTGAACGCTGACCGGTTCATGGACCTCTATCCGCTCCTCCCCTACCAAGTTGACTTCATCATCCAGGTGGTGTCAGGACTACGGATGCAAGGTGGCGCCAGCAGGCATGTGGGTGGCGCCAATCGCACCATCATCAAGCTAGCTCAGCAACTCCTCATCAACCCAATGGTTGACCTTGCCGGTAAGGAAATCGGAGCGCTGGCGACTATCGACCAGATTTATGATCTAGTCGACGGGAACATTGGCAGCGAAATCAGAGGGAGAGTTGCCGAGATCAGGCAGAAGGTGCCGCATCCTTGCGCTCAGCCGGTGGCCAAGGCGGTTTGTTTGCTCCAGTTCGTGAAGAGCATCCACCGTACTCCGGAAAACATTGCAGCAACTCTGTACCCCGTTGTGGGTGGCCACTCCCGGCTTGTGGAGGTCAAGGAGGCCCTTGATGCCCTCATTATAGCACACATGGTCCGACTAGGTGACGATGGCTACCGCATCCCCACACCTGCCGAGGATGACTGGGAGCGCCAGCGTGCCGGGCTGAACCCGCAACCGGGCGATGCCAACCGCATCTATGCAGAAATCGTCAAAGGATTCTGGACCCCACAGCCGAGTTTTAATCTCCACAGCGCCAAAATGTTCAAGGCCGGGCTATCCCTTAACGACAAGCTCGTGAGTGAGGGGGATATTACCGTCCAGTTGTACTTTGTCGAGGAAGGAGCGACATACGCTGGGCGGCAGTCTGAACTCCGTATGAGGAGCCAGGCCGAAGATCAAAAGTTATTCTGGGTGGGTGCCCTTACCCCGGCCATCGAGAGGGAGATGATGGAGGTGTTCCGCTCAAAGGAGATCCTCTCCGCCAAGGAGCGCAAGACCCAGACCAGGGATGAAGGTGTTTTATTCGGGGAAGAAAAGCGACGACTTGGCCGACACCAGGATGAGTTGAAACGCTTGCTAAAGATGGCGCTCCTGAATGGTTCGGTGTACTTCCGGGGAAATGACAGGAGTCCCGGCGCGGGCGCAAATGAGATCAAGCCGGAAGTGGAAAGAGTCATGGGGTCCGCGCTCCCTCTGGTATATGACCGTTTTGCAGAGGCCGCCGCCAAAGTGCAGACCAGCGACTTGAAGGCTCTCATGGAGGTCCAGAACCTTCACGGTCTACCGTCTCTCTTCAGTACATTCAATCTACTTCAGGACCAGAACGGCGTGCCGGTTTTCAGGACCGACAGCGGACCGCTCCACGAAGTGTTGGTTCGTATCAGGAACCGGACCAGTTACGGCGAAGTGGCCAGCGGCAAGTTCCTGGAAGACGAATTCGCCAAGGAACCCTTCGGGTGGGAGTTCGACACCGTGAGACTACTGACGGTTTCGCTCTTGCGGGCCGGGATGATCGAGGCCACCAGCAGGGGGGAGAGCATAGAGTCAGCCCTGAGCGTGGAGGCCAAGAGCACCTTTACCGGGAACAACACCTTCCGCGCCTCCGCCTTCCGCCCCAAGGTCGCCGAAGTGACCTTCGAGGACTGCCTCAAGGCCGCCGAAGCCTTCAGAGTGGTCTACGGCAAGGAGATCGCCGAGCTTGAGCAGGGGGTTGTTGCGGAAACCATCCAACGAGAACTCCCGTACCATGAAGAGGTGCTGCAAGAGGTTCATACCTTGCTGGTGGCCAATAACCTTCCTGGTGCGACCGTGTTGGATGAGGCACTCGGACAGGTCCGTGCCATCCGCATCGGCAAGCAGGGTTCAGCCATAACCACCTTCAATGCATGTTACGCCCAACTCAAGGAAGCTATAAAACGGGCCAGGGAGATCAGGGACGCAGTCGCCGAGCCGCAGCTTCTCACCATTACAACTGCCCGTAAAATTCTGGAGAACCATGTCTCCTTCCTGCGGCTTGAAGCCGACATCCCGGACGAATTGCTCCGGAAGGCTGAAATGCTCGAAGATATGCTTGGCAGGGAGCGGTTCTACCGGCAGATCGCCGAAATCGACCAATGCACAAGGGACCTGAGCGCGGAATACGACCGCCGCTTCCGGGAAGCCGTGGCGTCACGGGCCGCTTATTATAGCTCTGCCCACGAAAGTCTTGTGGCCACCCCGGGTTGGGAACGGCTTGACACCGGGCAGCAGGAGCTGGTTGCCGAACCGCTTGTTTCACGCACCTGTTTGCAAGTGAACGGCATATCCATACAAGAACTGCGGGCTGATTGCATGGCCTGTCCTATTAGGCTGAACAGTGCCATAGAAGAGATGATGACGCTTTTGGAAGGAAACCGCCTCGTTAAAATCGGAGCTGGAGCCTTCTTCAGCGGTGGCATCGACACCGAGGAACAACTGGATGCCGCCCTTACCGGGTTACGGGACGAATGCACCCGACTGATCGGCGAGGGTAAAAAGGTTTTGGTGCAATAGGACAAACATGGACAAGGACACCCGCAACGCCCTGCAACGGGCCACTCAGGCCGCCCGACGACTTCTGGAAAAGGAGTACGCCGAGCAGTTGGAAGGAGTCTTCGATATTCTGCCCGACGGCGTCATTGAGCCCCAACCGGGGGAACATCTGGATGAGCGGCAACGCCTTGTGCGGCAGAAGATCGTCGCTGCTATCCGGCACAAGCGGGCGGGCGGGATGAAGCCTGAGATCGCCGTGGCTGATTATCTGCGGGAAGCCGCTTTCACCACCCTCAATCGCTTTGCTGCCCTCAAGATGCTGGAGGCCCGCAAGCTCGTGCAGCAGTGCATCTCCAGCGGAGACAACTCTTCCGGTTTCCGGGAATTTACCGGTCTGGCGCTCGGTCTGGCGACCTTGTCCGACAAGGGATACCGTCTCTACCTTGAATGCCTCTTCGACGAGATCGGTCGTGAAGTCAAGGTGCTTTTCGACCGGCGGGATGTGGCAAGCCTGCTCTGGCCCCGCCGTCAGGCGTTTACCAGTCTGCTGGAACTCCTAAACGATACGCCGCTCACCACTGTCTGGGGGGCTGACGAAACCATTGGCTGGATCTACCAGTATTTCAACGGTGAAGACGAACGCCGCCTGATGCGGGAGAAATCCCAGGCCCCCCGCAACAGCCGCGAACTGGCCGTACGCAACCAGTTCTTTACCCCTCGCTATGTGGTAGAGTTCCTTACCGACAATACCCTCGGTCGAATCTGGTACGATATGATGCAGGGTACAACCGCTCTGGCTGCAACCTGTGCCTACCTTGTCCATCGTCCTGCCGAAATCTTCTTGAAACAGGGAGAAAAAGCTCCGGAACAGGAAGACGCCACTGACCTGAGCCAGGAAGAACTGCTCAAGTTGCCAGTTTTCATCCCCTACCGGAGCAAAAAAGACCCCCGTGATCTCAAGCTTCTGGACCCTGCTGGCGGGTCCGGCCACTTCCTGCTCTATGGTTTTGATCTGCTTCTGGTTATCTATGAAGAAGCTTGGCACGATCCGTCAGCCCCGGTCTCTGAACTTACCGGCACGACGCTCCGTCACGATTACCCGACCGTCGAGGCATTGCACGAAGCCGTTCCCGGCCTGATACTTCGCCACAACCTCCACGGTATCGATATCGACCCACGCTGTGCCCAAATTGCCTCATTGGCTCTCTGGATGCGGGCGCAACGGGCATACAACGACTTTGGCATCCCCCGCGACCAACGTCCCGCCATCACCAGGACCAATTTCGTGGTAGCTGAGCCGATGCCGGGAGAAGAGGAACTGCTGGAGGAGTTCGCCTCTGGCCTCCAACCCAAAGTCCTTGGCCAATTCGCAAAGGTAGTGTTCAAACAGATGCGCTTGGCCGGCGAGGCGGGCTCGCTGTTGAAGATTGAAGAGGAGATCAGCGCCGCTATCACCGAGGCAAAGAAAATCTGGCAGCGGGAATACCAGCAGGGTATTGACAAGCACGGCAATCAGATGCTCTTTTCTCAGACGGAGATGGGGAGCAAGGCGCCGGCACAACTCGCTCTGTTTGATGTGTCCGATATTCCCGATGGAGAGTTCTGGGACAAAGCGGAACACCTATTGATCGACGCACTGCATGCCTACGCCAAGAGCGCTGCCAACGGTAAAGGATTTCAGCGACGACTTTTCGCCGAGGATGCCGAACGGGGATTTGCCTTTGTGGATGTCTGCCGGAAAAGATATGACGTGGTGCTGATGAATCCGCCTTTCGGTGCGGGAAGCCTGGTTGCCAAGGCTGAATTTGAGAAAGCCTACCCCCGGACCAAGAATGATGTGTATGCCGCATTTGTGGAAAGGGGAATCGGTGTCTTGCACAAACGCGGCAGACTCGGCGCAATTACCTCGCGCACCGGCTTTTTTCTCTCTTCGTTTCAGAAGTGGCGGGAGGAAATTCTTCTTAAAGAAGCGCCCCCGGTGGTCGTCGCGGACTTGGGATACGGCGTGCTGGACAGTGCCATGGTTGAAGTGGCGGCGTATTGTCTGGAGGTGGCGCCATGAATACGGTCTTTATCCGAGCATTGGAAGCCGAAGACAAAGCAGCAACTTTGCTTCATGCTATCAAAAATCCTTCCGAGGTTGCAGGTTGTTCTCGTTTTGAGGTTGCGCCAGAAAAATTTAGTAATGTGCCATCGTCGCCATTTGCATACTGGGTAAGTTCATCTATTCTGAATAAATTTGTCGAGATGCAAGCTCTGCAGACCGAAATAAGGAAAGCCTGTTTTGGACTCTCGACAAAAGATGATTATAGATTTCTACGTCTATTCGGAGAAGCACCGTTTACGTCGCCAACTGTTGAATGGTTTAATTTTGTAAAAGGAGGATCCTTCTCTACTTATTACTTTGACTGCCATTTATTGATTAATTGGGACAGGAAAGGAAGGCAAATAAAGGCATTTGCTGATCAAAGAACTTTTGAGTTGTTTGGTAATGCAAGCTGGTCAAGGTGGATTAATAACTGGGACAAGTATTTTCGGGCAGGATTAACTTGGCCACGGAGGTCACAACGAGGTATTTCGCTTCGAGTAATGCCCTCCGGCTGCATTTTTGCGGACAAAGGGCCAGCTATATTCTTGGACATTGACGGCGTATCTCCACTCCTCGCTTTACTAGCCATAACAAATAGTAGGGCATTCCGTGCATTAGTCGAACTGCAAATGGCATTTGGCTCTTACGAAGTCGGTGTTATCCAGCGAACCCCAATTCCTGAGGTCTCGCCTGCCGACGAGAAGGTGTTGTCCAACTTTGCACACCGTGCTTGGTCGTTGAAGCGCTCCCTCGATACCATCAACGAAACTTCCCACGCATTTCTCCTCCCGGCTTTTCTTCAGGTAACGGGCTCGACCATAGGTGATCTCGCTATAGTCTGGGGAGGACGGAAGAGCGAGGCGGAGGTTGAGCTTGAGCGCATACAGGCCGAGATAGATGACCGTTGCTTTGACCTTTACAGCATTCACGCCGATGATCGGCGGCGCATAGAGCAGGGCTTCGGCGCTGGGATGGCTGAGGGTGAGGCGGAGACCGGCGCTGAGGATGATGCTGAGGGAACGGAAGTAAGTATGGCAGATGTCATCACTCTGACAATCGGCCTAATATCCTGGATGGTCGGCGCGGTTTATGGTCGCTTTGATTTACGCCTAGCCAGAGGAGAACGCCCGTCGTCTGCCGAACCCGAGCCCTTTGATCCTCTGCCTGTCTGTTCTCCCGGTATGCTCGCCGACGAAAGTGGCCAACCCATCACGAGATTACCCAAAGGTTATCCCCTTGAGGTCGAATGGTCCGGCATTCTGGTTGACGATCCCGGCCATCCCGACGACGTACTTACCCGCATCAGGCAGGTATTCGACGTCATCTGGCAGGATCGCTCCCACAACATCTACGCCGAGGCAACGGAGATTCTTGATCCGGGGAAAGACGACCTCCGCCCCTGGTTCCGGGCGAACTTCTTCGCCGACCATATCAAGCGCTACTCCAAGAGTCGTCGCAAGGCGCCCATTTACTGGTGTCTCACAACCCCATCTCGAAGCTACTCAGTCTGGCTCTATTACCATCGCTTCGACAAAGACACCTTCTATAAAGTCCTCAACGATTACGTTACCCCCAAACTTCAACTCGAAGAGCGAAAGCTTTCTTCCCTGCGGGGTGACATCGGGGCCACCCCCACCACGAGCCAACGAAAGCTGCTTGCCGATCAGGAAAAATTCGTCGAAGAACTGACCACCTTTCGTGACGAAATCGCCATGGTGGCCCCACTCTGGAATCCGAATCTGAACGATGGCGTCATCATCAACTACTCTCCCCTCTGGCGACTGGTGCCGCTACCTGCCTCCTGGCAGAAGGAGTGCAAACAAACCTGGGATACTTTGGTCAAAGGCGAGTACGACTGGGCGCATTTGTCCATGCGCCTCTGGCCCGAGCGGGTGATTCCTAAATGCCACAAGGACCGGAGCCTGGCTATTGCTCACGGTCTTGAGAGTGCCCTTTGGGAGATAGATGCGGACGGCAAGTGGCAACCCAGAGAGGTATCCGGCCAGGAGTTGGATGCCCTGATTGAGGCGCGCAGTTCTCTGACAGTGAGGGATGCCCGTGACAGGCTGTTGGCGGCGACGGTGGTTGGTGGTGGCGGCCGGAGGAGACAAAGAGGGTAGTTCATTGTCCCACGAAGTACGTATGCCTTTTGACATGAATGCACTACTTGGAGGAATACATCAGCAATGTCCGCATTCCATGCTTACCTGAAACGCCAGTTAGCCGAAAACCTAAAACGGCGGGTGCTCATCTGGTATGATCCCCGACGGGAGTTTCAGCCGTTCGTTACCGAACTGCTTGGCCGGGATCTCTCCCAGCTCCTTCCGGGAGAACTGACGTCGTTTGCCCTCGATGGCGCCACGGTCAACTTCATCTCTTATGCCGGTTCCTACTTTGAAATACGCTTTGCAGTTGAACACCTGGTGAACGGCGTCCAACCGGAGATGCTCCTCGTCTACATGCACGGTGAGACTCGGCAAAAAACCTTGTCCGTCCTTATGGAGCTGGAAACCGGCGGCGGCGCTTACGAACCTCACCTCAAACGCCAGGCCCGCAACGCCCTCAAAGAGTTGGGTTTTGATGATGGCCACATCGATGAACTGCTGAAACCGGAAAACATTGCCTATGCTGATGTCGTGAAGTTCATTGACCAAGCCGGGCCTGCTACGGTTCAACCGTCCATGCTCCCGGTTATCTTTGGTGTCAATCAGAACGACAAGATTATCGCTGCCTGGCTGGCTGCACCCGACAAGGATAGAGAAATTTCCGAAAAATGCGCTACTCTCGGTCTCTACAAGCTGATCGAATCGCGAATGGGAATTCCTCTTGATACGCAATCCCTTGATGAGGCTCGCCGGAAAGTCTGCCGCTCGTTGCTGGTAGGAGAGTTCAAGGCAGACTTGAGTTGCGCGCCGCCTCCCTCCCTTGCCATGATAGAAACGCCCCAGGAAGCTGACAAGATCACCTTCATGCGGATGGTGATCCAGAGCCTGCGCAATAGTCATCCCGACGAGTATGTGGCTCTGGCTGACACCGTCCAAGTTGAACTGTCGCTTGATACAGTAGGAATACCGGCCGACTGCCTTGGCTCCATCGACACATTCCGCTTTGAGGAACAGGTATTGCTCTGCCACTGCGACGAATTGATCACGCAGGGGAAATACGCCGCAGCCCTTGCCATTGAAACGGCTCGGGGGAACAGCTTCTGGGTTGATCGGCAAGTGAACAGAAAAGCCCAGTGGCTGGTCTGTCGCATGCTGGCGGAGCTGGGGGAGAAGATTCAGGCGGTCGCAGCGGATCTGAATGGTGTGGGGACCAAACCGGAAAAGTGGGTTGAAGCCTACAGTGCTGATAAGGGCTGGTTTCACATGGACCAGCTCCACCGCCATCTGAAAGCACTGGTTGTGACGCTGGACGAAGAGCCGGTACTGCACCAAGGCCTGACCACCATAGAGCAGGCGTATGATGTGGTGAGCCAGACCATGGCCGCCGGGTTCTGCAAGGCCCTTAGGGAAGCTCAGTGGCAGGTGGCCGGGTATGCCCGGCAGACAGAGGTCTATGAGAAGTCGGTTGCACCGCTCGGCGGTTTGGTGGCGTACTTCCTTGTGGACTCTCTGCGGTTCGAAATGGGGGTGGAACTGGCCAGGCTGTTGGAAGGATCCGGAGAGGTCATCCTGCGTCCCACACTTGCCGCGTTGCCGACTATTACCAAGGTTGGGATGGCGGCCTTGCTCCCCGAGGCGTCAGGCAGTTTTGATGTGGTGACGGAGAAGGACAAACTGGCGGCGCGGGTAGCAGGGAGTCCACTTGTCGATATTGCTGCGCGACGCAGATTTTTGAAAGCCCGTCAGCCTCAGATGATTGAATTGGAGCTGGACGAATTGCTGCAAGTTGCTCCAAAGAAACTTCAAGGAAAGGTAGCCGGCGCGCCGCTCCTTCTGGTTCGATCTCAGGAAATAGACTGTCTTGGCGAGGGATCATCGGATTTTTTGGCTAGGCAGGTGATGGATACGGTCATAGGCAATGTGGCCCGAGCGGTGCGCAAGCTTGCATCCTGCGGTATCGAACATGTTGTCATTGCCGCCGACCACGGACACCTCTTCAGCCGAGAGAAAGGCGACGACATGAAGACCGACAGTCCCGGCGGCCGTACGGTAGAACTGCATCGCAGGTGCTGGATCGGCCAAGGTGGTTCTATTCCCGCAGGGACGGTCAAAGTGAGTGGCAGTGAGCTTGGCTATGACAGCCCCTTGGATTTCATCTTCCCATCAGGGAACGGCGTCTTCAAGGCGGGCGGGAGCCTCTCTTACCATCACGGTGGCGTCAGTCTTCAGGAAATGGTTATACCGCTGCTGACCATTAGAACACAGCAGATAAAGGCTCAGCAGACCGCCCTGAAGAACATAATTGTCAGTGGCGTCCCCAAGGTTCTTGCAACACGAACCATGGGAATAACCATCGAAATTGAGACCGGGAACCTGTTGGACATACTTGAATCCGGTCCTATGACAGTCAAGCCCCTGCTGGTCTGCGGCGGCAAGCAGGTCGGGCGAGCAGGGATGGCAGTTAACGGTGAGTTTGACGGGACGACCGGCTGTGTGACTATGAAACTGAATGACAAGGTAATTGTGGGGATGCTGTTGAGCGAGGAGAGCGAAAAGATCCAGGTGGTGGTGCTCGATCCCCAGACCGATGCCGTTCTTGGCCAATCAGATGAAATAGAAGTCAAATTAGGGATGTGATCTATGAGTGACTCTACGACAACTCCATCACGGGACTTTCTTGATGACAAGGTTAACCGCGCTTTTGCTGGTAAGGTAGTCCGCAAGGATCTGGTGCGCAAGGTGAAGGTCGGTGCCAATGTGCCGGTGTTCGTCCTGGAGTATCTGTTGGGGAAGTATTGCGCCTCATCCGACGAGATGGCCATCCAGATGGGAATGCAGGTGGTTAACGAGACTCTGGCCAACAACTACATCCGTCCTGACGAGGCCACCAAGGCCCAGAGCAGGGTGAAGGAGAAGGGGCGATACACCTTCATCGACAAGGTCAAGGTGCGGCTGACGGATTCTGAATACTGGGCTGAGGCCATTAATTTCGGACACAAGTACGTCCATATCCCGGACAGTTACGTCAGGGATATGGACCGGCTCCTGACAGGCGGTATCTGGTCGCAACTCGACATGCGCTTTGAGTACGACGAGGCCAATAAAGGGAAAAACCCCTTCTGGATCGACAAGCTGACTCCGATCCAGTTGGCCACCTTTGACTTGGAAGAATACCGGCAAGGTCGTGCCGAGTTTAACTCAGACGAGTGGCTCGATCTGATTGTACGCAGCATGGGGTACGAACCTTCCCTGATGGAACGACGTCTGAAGATGCTGTTCGTGGTTCGGCTCATCCCCCTGACGGAAAGGAATTACAACCTGGTAGAACTGGGACCGCGAGGCACCGGCAAGAGTTACGTTGTGCAGGAAATTTCTCCATACGCGGCGTTACTTACTGGGCCTACTACCGTGGCTAACCTCTTTGGCCACATGAGCGGCAAGCAGAAGGGAATGGTCAGCATCTGGGACGTGGTGGGCTTTGATGAAGTGGCAGACCTGCAGAAGATGCCCAAGGAAGTAATCACCACTATGAAGACCTATTGCGAATCCGGCACCTTCCAGCGCGGCCAGGAAGAAGACCGTGGTTATGCAAGCTTTGCCATGTTCGGCAACACAAACCAGCCTATTGACGTGATGGTGCAGACCGGTCACCTCTTCGCCCCTATGCCGGACGTGATCCGTGACGACATGGCCTTCATCGACCGTTTGCACTATTACATCCCCGGCTGGGAAATCCCCAAAATGCACAATGAACATTTCACCGATCACTACGGTTTTGTTGTGGACTATCTGGCTGAAGCGCTCCGAGAATTGCGCAAGCACAACTTTACAGAGGTAATCGACCACCACTTCGCGCTTGGGAGCCACCTGAACGCCCGTGACCGCAAAGCTGTACGCAAAACGGTCTCAGGACTGATGAAGATTCTTTATCCCCACGGCGAGATTAGCCGTGACGAGCTTGCGGAACTTACCGAACTTGCGATGGAAGGGAGGCGTCGCGTCAAGGAGCAGCTCAAGAAGATGGGCTCTTTCGAGTACTACCACACATCTTTTAGTTACACCGTCAACGAAACCGGTGAAGAGAAATTTGTCGGGGTGCCTGAGCAGGGTGGACGTGACTTGATTACTGCAGAGCCGTTGCCACCAGGAACGGTATACAGTGCATCTGTCAGCGCAGATGGGACGGTTGGCCTTTACAGGCTGGAAGTTAGCATGTCGCACGGCACAGGCAAGTTGAAACTGGCAGGCGGGATCAGCGGTGCCATGAAGGAATCGATCAACCGCGCATTCAGCTACCTGAAAACGCATATGAATGAGTACGGCATCGGAAAAGAAGTCGATAACACTGACTTTCACGTTGAGGCTATTGATCTGCTAAATAACAAGCAGGAGTGTGAAATTGGAGTGGCGCTGTTCATAGCCTGCTACTCAGCCCTCCGAAGGGCCGCAGTCCTGCCGGGGCTTCTCGTCCTCGGCGACATGAGCATCCAGGGGAATATCAAGCCGCTCCGATCTCTTTCAGAACCGCTTCAGGTAGCCATGGACAACGGCGCCCGGAAGGCCCTCATCCCGATCGAGAATAAGCGCAATTTCCTTGATGTCAGTTCTGACATTATGGAGCATGTTGATCCTATTTTCTTCGGAGACCCGAAGACGGGTGCGTTTAAGTCGCTGGGGTTGTGATTTGATCATTTTAAGTTGTTTAGGCATCTTTTCGTATAGCGATTGATATAGCAAAAATTCTTGACATCATCGTGTCAGCACTGTATGCTTACACCATGAACACAACTCTTGGTGAGAAAATTCGCGAACTTCGCGACAAAAAAGATATGTCCCTTCGCGACTTTGCGAAAAAACTTGGGGATGTTTCTGCAGCCCATATTTCCGATATCGAACTTGGTCGGAGATATCCATCTGACTCCCTACTGGTCAAAATTGCTTCTCTTCTTGATGTTTCCGTGGAGGAGTTGAAGAAATTCGACTGCCGTGCTCCGGTCGATGAAATAAAAAGGCTTGTTCAATCTGATCCTGCCTTCGGATTTGCCTTTAGAACTCTTGTCGATAAAAAAATAACTCCAGAAGATATTATAAAGCTTGGTGAGAATAAGCCGGACAGGGGAAAACGGTAATGCGCAGTTATCGGAGTAACGCCGGCCCATTTAATGAACGACCGTATTATACCGCCGATGAGATAGAGCGTATTTGTGTCGATTCATTGCGGGTAGTGGGACTTTACCCGGATAGCCCGGAGTCGATTCGCATCGATAGGTTTATTGAAAAACGTTTTAAAGTCGTTCCCGAATATGAGGACCTTGGCCCAGGAGTGTTAGGAATGGCCAAATTCGGGAACAATGGTGTTCAGGGGATAGTTGTCGCTAAATCTCTTGATGACGAGAATTCGAAGACAAACGAAAGAAGAATTCGATCGACACTAGCCCATGAGGGAGGCCACGGCTTACTGCATGCTCATCTCTTTGCTTTTGCAGCTGACCGACTGTTATTTGGGGAGAATACCCCGTCCGGCCCAGTAGTTCTTTGTCGAGACATTTCTGGTTCCGCAAAATCTTCAAAGTATTCAGGGCAATGGTGGGAATTGCAAGCTAACATGGCCATTGGCTCTTTGCTGATGCCGCGCGCCCTAGTGCTGAAGGCGATTAGTAAATACTTGGTCCCTTCCGGACAACTCGGTCTTAACGTCATGAGCCAAGAAAAACGCGGAGACGCCGTTAACGAGTTAGCTGATTTATTTGATGTAAATCCAATTGTTGCATCAATTAGAATCGGTGAAATGTTTCCGGAGAATCGTTCAGGACAGATGTCGCTGTAGTTTTTTTTGTGCTTAGTGTACGCAATGTATGCTGACGTAAGCATGTTATTGTGTATGCGGTGCAAAGATAAATAACAAGGAAAAGGAGACAGGTATGTCACGCAAACAGCATCATGTAGTTTCAAACCCGAGCGGCGGTTGGGACGTTAAACGGCCGGGGGCACAAAGAGTCTCAGCTCATACCGAGATAAAAAAAGATGCCATCGATGTTGGGCGAAGAATAAGTCAGAACCAAGAAACTGAATTAATCATTCACAACAAGAATGGAAGGATTTCAGAGTCAGATAGTCATGGAAATGATCCTTTTCCACCTCGTGGATAGCGGGACAGTACGTTACACTGAAAAACTTAGACTAACCAGGGGAACTTAAATGATAGAGCGTTTCCAGATTCTTTCCCTCGACGGAGGTGGAATCAAAGGCCTCTTTTCAGCGGCCGTTTTGGCATATCTGGAAGAGGACCTGAATATTCGAATTGCAGATCATTTTGATCTCATTACAGGAACTTCGACAGGCGGAATCATTGCTCTTGCCCTGGCGTCTGGTATGTCCCCAAAAGAAATTGTTCATTTTTATGTCGTGAGAGGGCCGCACATTTTCCCGTCTCAGCGTTTCGCCGACCTCAGACACCTAATGAAGCACAAGTTTTGCCCAAGCAACCTCAAGAAATCTCTGCGCGATTGCTTTGGCGATCAATTATTGGGCGATTTGCATAAGATGGTCGTGATCCCTTCCTATAACATCGGCGACGATGATGTTTATCTTTTCAAAACCCCTCATCACGAGCGCCTGAGGCGAGACTACAAGGTGCCTGTGTGGAAGGCAGCAATGGCAACCAGCGCTGCTCCTACGTATTTCTCTTCCTTTACAGATCTGGACCGCATCAGACTTGTGGACGGAGGTGTATGGGCGAACAATCCAAGCATGGTGGGTGTAGCTGAAGCTGTAAGCATGCTTGATGTCCCGTTGAATAGTATTCGAATTCTAAGCCTGGGGACTACCGATGAACTCAAGAGTAGGCCGAAATGTCTCGACAACGGCGGAATGTGGCATTGGCGGAAAGAGGCCGTGAATGTAATTCTTCGCGGGCAATCTATCGGCGCAAACACTCAGGTGCAGCACCTTTTAGGAAAAGATAAGGTGCTTCGTGTCGATCCGAAAGTTCCTGATGGAATTTTCAAGCTTGATAAAATTTCTGAGGACGAGTTGCTGGCTAAAGCAGCCCATGAGAGCCGCCAAGTTTCACCACAAGTAAATGATCTTTTCCTCGGCCACTTTGCCGAGAAGATGTTTCCATATATCCCATTTCACAAAGTAGAGGAGAGAAATCATGACATCTGACGTGAAATTGCAGCTTGGCCAGTTCCTTACGTATCTCGCTGAGTCCCTCGACATTTCTGAAACGCGGCACAGTGAGGCTGAAGAAAGGTATAAAGCGGTAGGTCAGTGGCTTGGTAAAGAGGGGTCGACGCTCGCTCTTTACAATCCTCAGATATACCCACAAGGGTCTTTCCGTCTGGGTACCGTAATTAAACCATTTGACGACCGGGAAGAATACGACATTGATCTTGTCTGTGAATTGGAAAGTTTAACTAAGGTGGTAACACAGCAACAATTGAAGAAAATGGTTGGTGACCGCCTCAGGGAGCATGGTGACTATTCGAGGATGCTCGACAAGAAGGAGGGTCGTAGGTGCTGGACTCTGAATTACGCAGACGGTGCACAGTTTCACATGGACATACTTCCTGCCGTTCCCGAAGATGAGGAATTCAAGCGACTTCTTACTGCGAATGGTGTTCCTTTCGCAATGGCTGAAAAAGCCATATCCATAACCGATATTACATCCAGTTCATTTACCAGGCTCGATAATGACTGGCCAAGGAGTAATCCTAGAGGTTTTGCGGACTGGTTCCGGGAGCGTATGAAGGTTAGGTTCGATGCTTTGCGCAAATCTCTAGCCGAATCGGTTCGAGCAGCAACGATTGAAGATGTGCCGGAATATCGAGTTAAAACACCGCTTCAGATGGCTATTCAAATCCTGAAGAGGCACCGTGATATGATGTTTCTTCAAGACGGTGAAGATAAGCCGGTTTCTATCATCATCACGACCCTTGCTGCTCATGCATACAACAACGAAGCAGACATTGTTGACTGTATTCTAAATCTCCTTGAGGAGATGCCCCAGTTTATTGAAAGTCGGGGAGGTGTTTCCTGGGTTTCGAACCCCGTTAATCCGATGGAGAACTTTGCCGACAAATGGCATGAGCACCCTAAAAGAGAGTTGAAATTCCGGTCATGGCTGCGTCAGGTTTCGGAAGACCTCCACAGGGCGCTGCAGGAAGCGAACCTAGGAAAGCTCCAGGATGTATTCAACGCTCGTTTCGGTGCGCGAGCTGTCAATGAAGCACTCGCGAAATCTGAAAAAATTATGGTAGGTGCAGCCCTCGGAAGTGTTACCCCGCCTCAGCGGGTAGTGATAAACACTCCGAATAAGCCTTGGAAAGCCTAGATGAAGGATGCCGAACGGGTAAATCTGATACTGGAACATTTTCGGGAACTTCAGGCAAAGTATCCGGAACTTAATTTGAATCAGAACCTCTTCGGGGAATGGGTTGTGCGAGGACCTGTGCGGGTTGCTGCCAGCTTTGAAACTACGGAAATATTGATTGAGGGAGTGAACGTCGAAATTATACTGCCTCTGCTATATCCCGATATGCATCCTGTCGCTAGAGAAGAAACTGGCCTGACGGAAGACTTTCACACGTACCCTGATGGGAAGCTCTGCCTTGGTTCACCATTGGCAGTCAAGGCAACGTTTGCAAGGCATCCGTCACTGGTCGGCTTTGTAGAGCAGCTGGTAATACCGTACTTTTTCGCATACCAATACTGGAAAAAGCACGGAGAAGTTCCTTTTGGCGAGTTGTCACACGGAGGGGAAGGACTTTTGGAGTATTACCAGGATTTATTTGATATATCGGCCGGAGACAAGGTAATGGGGCTTCTTCGGATATTGGCTGATGGTGACTATCGTGGTCATTTGCCGTGTCCTTGCGGTAGCAATATCATCCTTCGTCGATGTCATGGTGACACACTGAGAGAGGTAACCATATTACAAACGGCGGATGAATTCTTGATGGACTATTGTAGTATTGCAAGGCACTTATATGAAAATGGAAAATTCATCCCAAGGGAATTTATGAGTAGACGAGTTGTTTCCAAAAGGAGTAGAAACACCTCCAGTCATTCTTGATTGATCCGGCCTTTCAAAACAGTACTCGGCTTGAACGTCAGAACCTTCCGAGACGAAATAGTAATTGTCTCGCCGGTCTGCGGGTTTCTTCCGGTTCGGTCGGCCTTCTTTCGAACCACAAAATTCCCGAACCCGCTAATCTTCACATGCCCTTCGGTAGCGATGGCATCTTTGAGAACATCCAGGGTAAGCTCCACCAATTCAATGGCTTCTTTCTTTTGGCAAGAGAGCTTTTCTTGCACCAAGTCGGCTAAATCTGCTTTCGTCATTTCTTGACCTTTCACGCGCTGATATGAACGCTGTAAATACCACAAGTTGCAACAATTTACCAAATAAAAAAGGCGGCCACATTGGGCCGCCTCTATCCAGACTAGATAATACTTCATCCAACCTGAAGACTCTAGCAGGGTCTCATTCCCGTGAAAATGGATATTACCTCGATCTGACCGCCTGAAAGATCATTCCTCAGTAAGGCCTTCTCGAACTCCTCCCACGAAAGCGAATACTCCCTGCCGTTTATCCGTGCTTTTACTGTCATGACTCTCTCCCCTTTGTGATTGTGATAGGTGCCCAAGAGGGCTCCCCGCAACCACCGTGGATACGGAGGCTCCGAGGAACCCTCTTGGGCGAGGGGAGAGGGTAGGGGAGGGCGCACGAAGCGCCGCTCCCCCGTATCTTATAAGGGCAGGGTTACCACCCTCTTAAACCGTTACTTCGTCTCAGTCCGAGGCGGACCCGACTGCGACTGATCCGGAGATGACTCCTTTTTCTTTTCCTCTTCGCGTTGCTGCACCTTTTCACGCAGCTCTTCTTGAGGATCGGTCATGGCCCTGCCGGCGCTGGCGGTCATATGAACAACCGTGGCGACGGGGTTCAACCAGGAAGCCCCCTGGGTCGCAAGTTCTACGCTGGCCCACTGGCTGTGACTGCAACCGCCAAGAAACATCGCGGCAACTATCATCAGAATCGTTCTTGTCTTGGTCATTTTCGTGCTCCTCCATGATTGGTTATGATTTCCTCGATGTCCGGGAGAAACTCAGGGCTGAAAAGCTCCCCCAGGTTTCCCCGCCTAGCCAGCAGCCTGGCGACATCGGGAATCGATCTTGCCATATACGCGACCCCGTTCTCCAACCGCTCAAGACGGTGAAGGTTCTGCATCGTGGCGTTCATTTCAACGCCGGACTGCTTCAGAAAGTCGAAGCCGGACATGGTGACGAGATTTTCCGTTTTACCGCCGCTCCTGTAGAAAGAATCAGGGTCCTGGCCTTCCGGGAAGATGAAAGCCGTTGCCTTCAACTCTTCCTTTACCGCCAAAAGGATTGCCTTTTGATGAGCCTTTCTGCCGGCGTCGTCTCCATCGAACATCAGGTTCAGTCGCCGGACATAGCGTTTCAGAATAGCTGCATGCTCCCGGGTGAACGCCGTCCCGCAGGTGGCGACGACGTTGTTGATACCGGCAGACCACATCTGCATGAGGTCTATGTAGCCTTCGACCACATAGACCTCGCCTTGTAATTTCATCGCTTCAATGGCGCCGTCCAGTCCGAATAGGGTCGCCGACTTCCTGAAAAGCGGCGTCTCCGGGCTGTTGATGTATTTGCATCGTGCGGTTGTTGCACTCATTGTTCGACCGGCAAAGGCGATGATGTACCCCGCTTTATCCCTGATGGGAAACATCACGCGCCCCCGGAAGGTGTCCCGGTAGCCGCCCGCATTGTCTTTTCTTATCAGCCCGGCCTTTTCCGCTATATCAAGCGGGAGCCTTTCCTTGTCGAGATACTCCACAAGGGTTTTCCCGCCGACCGGTGCGAAGCCGATCCCGAACTGCCTGACCATTGCATCTGTCATCCTGGAGCCGACGTATGCCTTTGCGCCGTTCTGATTTTGCAGCAGGCTGTTGTGGTAGAACTGCTGAGCCCTTCGCAGGACATTCAGCAGGTTCCTCCGTTCGCTCTCTTCCTTGGAGCCGCCATTGGGGATATTGATTCCTCCCTTCCTGGCGAGAACTTCGAGAGAGGCAGGGAAAGTGATGCCGTCGATTTTCATCAAAAACTTGGCGACATCTCCACCCTCTGAGCAGGCGCCGAAGCAGCGCCAGGTTTTTCTGCCCGGGTCCACGATAAAAGATGGCGTCTTTTCATCGTGAAAGGGGCAGCATGACACATAGGCCCGCGCTGTTTTCCTAAGAGGGACGTATTCCCCGATTATGGAGACGATATTGTCCGCTCCGTAGGCGAGGATCGCCCTCTTGATATAGTCAGGTATCATTTTCATGGGAAGCCAACCTCCGTGGTGTTCGCGGAGGCAAACTCTTCTTCCTCGATCATGCTGTTCAAGTCCACACCTGTTTCCAGATGCTTCAATACCAGCCTGATCGCCGACGCCACTTCGTTGAGGCAGGTCTTCGGTCCTTGGTGGCACGAAATGCCCGACAGGGCCTTGACCGCATCCTGAGCCTCCAGTCCGGACCGAAGTCCATAGGAGACCAGCCGGGCGATGCCGTCGGCCATTGCCGAACCGCAGCCGCCGGCCTTGCCGAAGCGGATGAAGACCTCGAAAGGCTTCCCTTCCTGGGTGGTGACGGTCACGAATATTTTGCCGCAGTGTGATCGTCGCTGAATGGTGTAACCCGGCGCGGCGGCCGGGCGTGGTGTTTTCGGGCTCATTTTCATTCTCCTTTCCGGCCTACCATCCTCTTGCGTCGATTTGGTCCATGACGGATGCAAGGCCTATGTCCGCGTGCTCAAAGCCAAGGTAGCGGCCGGTCGCCGTCGAGACCGAGCCGTCCTTCTGGGGTACCTGCAGCAGTTCTTCTTCGTCCGCTCCCTCCGTGTCATAGTCAAGGACCATGAGGTTTATCGGCTGGATATCGTTTGGACGGTCTGAAACTACGCACTGCACCAGACCCCCTTCAAGGATGACGGCTACGGTCGGTGGTTCCTGACGCCGCTCTGAGACGACGTTGCGCACCCGTTCGCGCAGGGCGAAGAACTTGTCGGTCCGCGTCGGGTCTTCGTCGGTCACGTTCTCGATGAAGTCCCAGCAGGCTTTCAGAACCGCGAGTGCTTTGCTCTCACGGTACTCGTTGTTGTCGAGGTATTCCCGGACATCCGGGATGAACTCGGAGAGGAAATTGACGGCTTCGCAGCCGTTGATCTCCTCGCCATGGAACTCGCTCGCCGGATCGGCCTGGGGGAAGTTTTCTATCAGTTCCAGAAGTAGATTTCTTGCCATGTCCTGTCTCCTTTTCCATGTGAGGGGGCAGAACTCCCCAGGGGGGAAGGTTCCGCCCCCTGTCGGGTTGGCACTGCCGATTATCCTTTTGCCTCGGCCACGACATCCGCCAGTCGTTTTACCGCCTCGCCGATGTCGCCGTGGCCCCAGGTCTCGATCAGGTGTTCGGCTGCTTCCAGCAGTTTCGGTGAGGTTGCGTAAAGCCGTGCGTCAGCTTCCACGGTCTCGCTGATCGGCTGGTTGTTCGCGCCGCGTGCGTAAACAGAGGCATGGGGCATGAAGCCGACACGGGCTATGGCGATAAAACCTGCGCCGTCCACTCTTCTTGTTTCCAACGGTCCCTTGGTGTACATATCTCTTCTCCTGTTGGTCTGGAGACGGGTCCCTGGATGGGCCTAGTTCTCCTGTCGGGTTGATTTGCTATCAGGCACGCAGCCGTTCATCCCAGCAGCAGTCGCCGATGAAATGGGCGAGGTCGTCGCTCTGGTAGAAGATGCGGGCGGTGCTTTGGATTATCAGGTTGCCGCAGCCGACGCATTTGACTGCTCTCTCGATTGGGCTGTCCGCTTCCGTTAGTTCCCGGATGTAGTTTTCTTCACACTCCGGGCAGCAGTAGATTTCCCTGTCGATGCCGAACAGAGTGTCGGTGCGAGTCAGTTCCAGATTGCCGTCACATGCCCGGCAATGTAGCCCGTCCTCGTTGATAATGTTTGAGCCGATTACCCGATGGATCTTCCAGGCAATGCGGGCGAGCTTTCCGGAAGGTGTGGTATCACCCGCACAGCGGCGCAGGGTTTCGATGTCGAGAGTATTCCCTGCGTCGTCAGTCGTGAGCGCCTGGAATACTTCCCTGAGCAGTGGAAGATACGAGTCATCCGTTTCCGGGCCGATATCCCCAGTTTCGGTCTCATGTTTCCTCTGCTCCAGCCAGCATGACGTACTGCAAAACTGCACGTCATCGGCGGTAATGAAAACCGCGCTGCCGCCGAAACCGTCCGGCCGCATTCTGGAGCACGAATAGGAGCTTTCCTTGAGAATCCATGGGAGTTCGCCGTTGGAGCGGCGGATGATTCCCTGGAACCTGTCGTAAAGATCATCCTCACTGAGTTCGATGTCATCCTTGGGGTTTTCGCCCGGGAGAACACCGGCTGTGCACCAGTCTTCCGCATAGAGGTAGACCTTGTCGTCTCCATCGGGGACTATGCTGATACTGAAGGCTTCGAAGAATCGCCTGTCCTCATCGGTTATCAATTGCTTGGGAATGGATGGTTGGAAAATTGATTGGCTCAGGTAGTCTGTCATTTGGTTTGTCTCCTTTTCTTCTCGGGGAGACAGACCCCCTTGTCGGGGAGTTGGTCTCCCCGCTGGGGTTGAAATTGGTCAGAGGTGGGTGTCCAGGCCGGTGACCCTTGTGAAAATCTCCTGCAGGTCATCGGCGTAGACATAATCCAGTTTCTCGATGGTGTCGGCTTTCAATTCAGGTCCGCGGTAGACCTTCAAGGCCTCAAAGATGTAGGTATCAGTCCAGTCCAGGGTAATCCTGATTCTGTTGATACCCTCTTTGGCAAACCCTGTCGGCAGGTTGAACATGAGGTAGTTGCCGCCACCTATGAAATTCCCGGCGCCGGTCATGGCAATAAATCTCCGGCCGCCGAGTTGGGCAAGAATGGTCTGGGCGATTAGCAGGTCGGCCATCAGATCGCCTCCTGTATATCGCCGACCACTTCGCGCTGGTCAAAGTCGCCGGCTTCATCAAGTGCCGTCAGTGGCACCGTGTCGGTGGACCACCGGACATCGGTGTGTTTGTAAAGACCGGACCAGTAGAAACCGGTATCGGTGACGTTGAGAGTGTTGCATTCCATCCGGCCCTCGAATTCCTTCAGGGCGACCTTCCCGTTTTCCGGGTCGGCATCGTAATCAGCGACCATGAAATCACAGTGATAGTTGAACTCGGAAATCTTGTAGACATCCAGACTGCGGACAGCCTCAGACAATTTCCTGATCCGTGCGATCAGATCGGCGGAAACTTCAACTACGGCGTAATCCGCGACTTCCAGGAAGTCGCTGCTGTCGGATATGGTAATAATCAGTTTTGGACACGGCATGTGGGGCTCCTTTTTTTCTTGTAGACCGAGGAGGCGCACCAATCCCTTTCCGGGGATTTGTGCGTACCGGTCGGGGTATCGTGTCTGTTCAGAACAATGTCATTTGTGTCGGCTGGGCTGTTGCAGGTTTGCTCCGGTCAGGGGAAAATTCAATCCTTTGCCCCGACAGAACAAACACATCGCCTTTGCACTTTACCTTTACCCCTTCATAGAACCATAGTCGGTCTTCATCCGTTACTATCTGTTTCTCGTGATAGCAGCAGACCTTGCCGGGCCATTGTTTCAAGGGGACGGCTTCAGTGGCGTTGGCAACCTGCAACCCGTCAGACCAGAACAAACCGGTGATGACGTAGTTCTTTCCGCCGTGCATGAACAACCCTCTGACCTTGCCATCGGGGATTACGTCGGCGGAATAGAGCCCGGCCAGCTTTCGTTCAAATTGCGATGATGGCAGGGAAATGTTCATAAGTATCCCTGTTCGGCGAAACTCAGGTAGCTGTCGCCGATGATGATGTGATCGAGCACCTTGATGCCGAGGAGATCGCCCGCCTCTGTAAGGCGACGGGTGATGTCCATGTCCTCCCGTGACGGCGTTGGATCGCCGGTTGGGTGGTTGTGGAGGAGCAGGATCGCTGCGGCACTGGAGAGGCAGGCCGTCTTGAAGACCTCCCTCGGGTGAACGATGGACTGGTTTAACGAGCCCACCGATATCCTGTCGAGACAGGCGATCCGGTTCTTGCCGTCCAGGTGCAGCGCGATGAAGTGCTCCTTTGCCTCCAACCGGAGGTCCTGGAACAGCTCAAAGACCTGACTTGCCGACGTGAACCGCTTGGATACCCACGCAGGGGCGTCTTCGCGCACCACTTCTTTGCGGTACCTGGCTTCGATAGTGAGGATTGTTATTTTCTTTGTCTCCGGGGGGAGTTCTTCTCCGAAGAGATTTCTGGGATAGGGGGACATTCGTTGGCTCCTTTCCGGAGGGCGGATGTCCCCATGGGGGACTTGGCCCCCCGAAGGGTAATGGATGGATGATCGATATAAGGACTGCTGTTATTTTCAAACTACCCTGACCGACTGGAAAGGTGTGCCCATGACAGCTGGGCCCCCCGTTGATCTCCTTGACGGGATCTCCAGATGACACGGTATCCAGCCGGTCGATTTACCGACCACGAAGCGGCGCGTCTCGCCGTAGCAATCCACCACCTCGACCTGTTTGCCTTCCAGGCCAATGAGTTGAGGGGTGAGTTCCGCCCTGGAGCGGTAGCCGGTCTGTTTATGTTTCCGGAAAACAAGATCCGACAGCATCCGGTACTTATCGTAGGCCTTCATGGTGCCGCGTTCTGCCGGCAAGGGTGTCAGGTCCCAGCGGTCGAGTTCTGCAGCGAGCAGATTGCCCAGCTGCAGCACCCGGTCGAAACCGAGCGTTGAACATCCTTCTTCAAAATGAATGACGTACAGGCCGTTTCCGGGACCGAAGTAATCGGGATTTATGGTGACTTTGTTCTTTTTCAAGGGGACCTCCTGAAGACACTCCCCCCTACGGGAGTGTCGGTTAGAACACCCGGTAGGGCAGGGCCTCCCTTGTGGAGGTCAGGCTACCTTGCGCTTGGTGATGAGAGCCTCCTTGAGGAGGCCGATCAGCGCGGCAGGCAGCTCTTCAATCTGTTTGATGACGGAGGATTCTCTCAGCCAGTTCAAAATGGAGGAGTCGAGGATGCCGATTCCGTACACCTCGATGCCGCATTCCTTAAGCCGTTCCACCGCCTTTCTCGTTTTTCCGATATCGTCCGGGCTCCCATCTGTCATTGGAATGACGATCTTCCGGCGTTCCGGACGATGGGTGAGGAGCATTCCGGCCCACAACAGGGCCTCTGCCATCGGCGTTCCCCCGCTTGAGCCGATATTGAAGAATCCGGCCCTTGGCTTCGCACCAAATGGCTTCAACTCCGCCAGGCCTCTGCCCCAGGGGAAAGCCCCAACGGCGCAGGTCACTCCCGGGAGGAGTTCCAGCGCCTCAGCAGTGACGAATGTTGCTTGTAGAGCCACGGACATTTTTTCGGGGTTCATTGATCCGGAGCGGTCGGTGAGCAGCACGATCGCCGTGTTGTCGTCCTGCTTGTCCCTCCGAGCCTCGAATATCCGGGTGTCCGGTGTCCGGCAAGCTACACGATATACCGACCGGCTGTCGATTCGGTGGCCTGCTCTCTTTGCATTGCACTGTTGCAGTCGAACCGCCTGGAGGAGTCCGGCAAGCTGGCTCCGCATTCTGCTCGTCTTGCGACGCGCATCGTCGAAGCCCATTTCACCTTCGATCCTTCTCTGATCTCCGGTGCCGCTGCCGGCCCCGACGCTTGGATGATGCGTGTCGGGGATATCTTCCAGGTTGCCTGTCCGCTCTCCCTTGGTGTGTTCTTTGCCAAGCATCTGAGCGACCATCTTGCCGAGGTCGACCTTCTGGGTTGCCTTGCCGACATCGGCTGTCCTGAGCCCAGCCAGGTTGTCCGACTGTTTTCCGGCAGATGTCCGTGGACTGTCCGTGGACGTGCCCTTGGACTCGCTTTCGCCGGGAGACTGGTTGTCGCCGTTTCCTGCGTCGGCACTCTGATTGTTCTTGCCGCTCTCCGGACGCTTATCCTTCTGTCGGGGCGGCGGCGGGTTTGTGATGAGTACTTCAATTTCGTTTCCGAGATTTACGCAATCGTCCAGGGTGTTGCATGAGCCTACTCTGGCGACACATGCTGCAAATTGATCGCAGAAGGGATCGCCGAAGGTTTGCCTGCTCCATGTCTCCATTTCGGAAGCATAGTCTCCGAGCGGTTGTCCGAGGACATCCGCCCGGCCGCGGCACACCAGCCAGCTCGTCAGAAGTGACATGGTCTGGCTTTTCGTTCCCCTGAAACTGCCATCCTCGTGTTTGAGAATGCCAACCATGTCCCGTAGATTGATTGCGCATCCTGGGAAATCTTCGCACTGTTTCTTTTCAATATAGACTTCCTCGATGAGCTCGCCCCACGTTCCCATGTCTCTCTCAAAGTCAGAGTGACGGACGTGGGCGGATTCATGGTCGACGTAACCGCGGGCGAGAACTGCCGCCTTGAGATCGTCGGGTGGAAGGGTAGGAATGATGATTTCGCTGCCGGTTGTGTAGGCTTGATCCCCCTCGATCCGGAGGGTCACGCCCATCTTTGCGCCGAGGGCCTGCAATGCGATCCGCAGGCCTCCGATAACAGTGGCTATTTTCGGTGTCATGGTCTCTCCTGTAACAACGCTCCCCCCTGCAGGGAGCGTCTGATGATGCTTCCCCCGCAGGGTGGGAGTGTCCTGTTCAGGACTAGAACCATTCCGCTGGCGCCTCCTCGAATTGAGGCAGATAGGAAAGGTCCGGTATGACCTCGATTTCGTTCGGCTCTTCGTTGGCTTCCAGTTCCTCCACCGATTCTTCTATCGGTTCTTCGGCCGGTTCTTCTTCGACAGGGAGGTTTTCAGCGATCTCCCTGGCCTCCGGAATGTTGCCGAGGAGGTGGATCACCCCGCACAGGGCGGCAAAATCTCCACCCTTGATCGGCCCGGTTTTTGGAAGGCTGGTGAGGGTTGACCTGATTCCGGTGACCAGCTCGTTCAGGCCGGGCTCGAGAAAGACCAGACCTTCGATCTTCTCCAGCATCGCCTTGATCGGCCGCACCGTCTTCTGGCCAACCTCCAGTTTGCCTCGGAAGGAACCTTCCCAGGTCAAGCGGGCCTGCTGCCGGACCTCGTGACGGAGTTGATCGGCCAGGCCGTTTATCTCCGTCTCAAGACCCGTCTCGTGCCCTTCGACCGGGTTGATGTTGAATGTCTGTACTCTGAAGGCAAGTTGGCCCTTGACGTATTCTAGGCTTTCCACCGCCCGGGCGATGACTTCCTCCCAGCCGGGGTTCTGCGCTTTCCAGTCCTGAACCGCCTGGTCGTACTCCGACAGGAATTCGATCCTGGCTGCATTGTATTCGCCCTTGATGACGTCGAGTTCAGCCATGAGACCATCGAGCTTCTCCACGGGAACTGCATACCCGCCGAGAAACCTGGTCCCCACTGAAAGGACGGTCCGTTCCGCTCGCCTCTTGAAGGTCGCAAATGGCGCAAGCGCCGCCGGGTCCATGACCCGTTTGCTCCCCAGTGAAGCAAGCTTCTGGGGTGGGAGTTCGCTGCCGTCCGCCAGTTTCAAATCCTCCTCGCGGAGCTGTTTCCGCCCAGTCCAGAGGGAAACCGACAGTACGAGAATTACTATGTTGTCCAATATGTTCATGACGTCTCCTTTCGTTACGGAAGGAAGACATGTCACCCCCTGGGGGATGTCTTTGTCTCCCCGTCCGGGTGTTTATTAGAACCATTGATCGCTGTTCTGGTCGGACAGCCACTCGCGCATGACTTGGCTAGCCAAGGGCGGAGTGCTGCTTGCCGGCCTGTTACGTCGTGGCGGATCAGGCGGTGTCACTGGCGGGGCTTGGCTCTGATGCGACCAGCCGGAGCCGGGGAACCATTCCCCGACCAGACGGTAGCTTTTTCCCCTCTTTTCCTCGATTTTCTTGTCGAGGTCTATCCGGGACGGGCGATCGCTGATGGTCTTGGATTGATTCACCTGGCCGGTCTTTCCCCACTGACTGATGACTTCCCTGTCGGTGAGAAACCCGAGCCAGTCCTTGCCGCCACTGGAGGAGGGTGCCCTCAACCAGATGCCGTATTGGGTATTGCCGGGAACGAACATGATCCACCCCCTATGCGATGATCCGCTGTACCAGCTCGTGGAGAGCCTGGCGGGACTGCACTTCGGCCCGGAAGCCGAGCGCCCGGTCGAGGGCATAGACGATGGGGTTTATTCCCGGTTTCGCTTTGTAAAAGGTGGCCAGCTGCGCCCACCTTATGAGGGTGCGGGTGCAGAAGGTGACCTCGATCTCGCCGCTTATGAAGAGATCGCGGACCTTGTTGGCCACTTCGACCATTTTCTGCCGGATCGGGGAGGGGACTTCCGGGACCGCTTTTTCAAGGGCCTGGTTTTCCTCCACAGGGTCGGCATAGCCGACCTCCAGCATCATGAACCTCCCCATTGAGGCCAGGTTCTGGCGTTTGGTCGCCTGGTAGAGGCCGGTTGCATCGCCGTTTCCGGCGGTGTTTCCGGCGAAGATTATCCTCGCGCCGAAGCGCAGGGGGTCGATGGTTTCGCCCGTTTCCGGGATCATGATGGTCCGGCCTTCATTGACGGCGTTCAGCCCGACAAAGGTTCCCGGGTCGAGGGTGTCGGCCTCGTCAAGGAGAATCCATGCCGATGCCGGGTCCTTGAGCCCCTGGATAAAGGGACCGTCCACCCATTCCATAGTGCCGCTTCTGACGACGAAACGACCGAACAGTTCCGGCATCTCCATCCGCTCGTGACAGGAAACCACATAGAGAGGGATGTTGAGCCGGGAGGCAATCTGGGTGACGATGGACGATTTTCCGGAGCCGGTGGGACCGACGACATAGAGTGGATCGGCTCCTGCCGCCCCCTTCATCCAGGCCAGAATGTCCGACAGGATTTCTCTCCGGAATACATAGTCCGGATTGGAGCGGGGGATCATCGCGTGTTTCGCGTTGTCGCGGACATCGACGGTGATCGTGGCGGGGGCCTGAATGCCGAATACTTCAGTGATGGGTTTCTTCATGATGGGTCTGTCTCCTTTCGGGAGGCGGACCACTCCCTTGGGGGAGATAGTCCGCCCCCATGGGGTTGAAGTTTGAAATTGCGTATGAATGCTATGCCGATTCGAGGGGCATGCAGGCATCATCCATTTCAGGATCTTTGATGCCTAAGCGCTCCAGGATGTATGCCGGCGCGCAGCCATGATCCAGCAGCCAGTTGAGCTGCCGTTCCAGGCCGGTGTTGTTGACGTCGGCGGCGGTGTTGGCTGTCGAGTCGTGAACGATTTCGTCCAGGTCGCCGTCGTATTCGTCATGGTTTTCGATCAGAGAAAGGAGACGGGTGACAGTGACAAACTTTTCCCATTCTCTCAGTTCGATTGCCTTGGCTATCTGCTGCAATCCCTTTTGGATATCGACTCCGTATCGCTGAAGCCATGCAAGATAATCCCTGAGCAGTTGCAGCTCTTTGCAGGTGAGAATAACAAGATTCATTGCTCCTCCTTCCAGGCGGAGATGATTTTCGGACATCCCGATGCCATCCTTGCCACAACCGTGACCCCCTTGTAGCGAAACCTCAGCGGTTTTTCTGTGAGAAGAGGTGTGGCAAACCTGACCCCTTCCAGGGCCTCAAGCGGTACTGACCGCTCAAGGATTCGATTGGCGCCGTGCAGCGACAGGGTGAGAACCGGCATGCGTGCCACCTCCTTTCCGGGCAACCGTTTCCGGGGCATTGGGCTCCGGAGCGGTGGCTGCAGCAAGGAAGCAGAAACAGACCGCGATCACCATGCAGAGTGCCGCCAGGATGGTCCGGGCGAGTTCCTTGAGGTCCTCGCTGTTCATCTTCGACTTGGAGTGGTGTTTTAAATCAGTGGGCAGGACGCCCGTTCGATGTCTCATGACATTTCCTTTCCGGGAGCGGATTCACGCCTCCCCTGAAAGGAGTTTCCCTGTCGGGAGCGCGTGTTCCGCCCCCTGTTGGGGTTGTGTATCAGGCGGCCTTCGCAAGCGGCGCCGGTGGCAGTTTCTTGATCTCCAGTTTCGTGTAGCCTGCCTTTCCCTTCTTGCAGGACTGGTACACGAGCGGATACTCTTTCTTGACCTTCTTCGAGTCGA
>Ga0074193_1000903_pt1 | contig 42928 bp, 22 predicted proteins | sample EPASupsiteHSE605_FD_64523 | JGI IMG/M metagenome (GOLD analysis project Ga0074193, IMG submission 64523) | Bioremediated contaminated groundwater from EPA Superfund site, New Mexico - Sample HSE6-05 | ecosystem: Environmental > Aquatic > Deep subsurface > Groundwater > Contaminated ...
TATTCAGAGGTAACAAATGGGCCATCTTTTATATATGAAGATTGAATATCACTTTGCTCTTTCAAATACAATCTAGCAAGTCTTCCGTTATTTTTCCTTACAATAGCCTTATCTACAGTACCTTCACAAGCAATTCTCTCGCGAGCATAGTGGGTGTTTGATACCCACCAATCAACCTTAGCTTTGACATGTCTCAGAATTATGGATTCAAGGGGAGGCAGCATTCCAGGTACTTTCCAAGGAATATTGGCTTTCCAACACATCCATGCTTCACTTAAATGAGCCATCACGGCATGAACTTTATTAGTATTGACTCTTTCAGGCATAATATCAGCAATTTCACTGAGATTCAACTCTTTGTTTTGTGACATTTGATGCATATCTTTTAGCAACTCTTCCTTCATATTCACGAGCAACGGATGATCCAATCCATCTTTCTAACAAAGGAACCATTCCTCTTAAAAAGAACACCCAAACCCTCCACATAGGCCTCCAAAAACCAACACCAGGCCCAGAACCGATAGGTCCTGTATTGAACCGACTATATGTAAGGGGTTTTAAGTCTTTGCATTGTCTAACTTGATGCATGAGCTTATATCTAAATAATCATGTTAAATGACCTGCATGACTTAAAACATATTGAAATGCATTAGCCAATTCATATGAACCTATCTGTCCTAATCGATATTTCACGTGGCAATCAACAAGAATCTTTAAAAATCTCTCTCAGTAAATATAATAGGCATTACCAAATCTACTTTTCCTTCTTTCTTTGGTATTCAAGGTTTTAATTGGCTTGAGACCAAAATTATAATCTAGATGAAGAAATGCCAATTCTATTGGTTTCCATTAACCAAATGTCAGTTTTTCATTATCGTATTTGTAATTGAAATGTTTATTTTGGTTAAAAATGGTTGTATAAAAGATCTACCAAAAAATGTGGTTTACATATAGATGGAAAGTCGGAAGAACTATCAGAAGATTGATTCTCTCAACACAGATAACTCATTACTTGTTGTTGATGATGATATCATTCCTTATTCAAATTTGAAAACATATTTTCCCATTCCTGAAGGAATTAGAATGGAAGAATTTGCATTTATTAAAACAAGGCTTATAAATGTATATCAAAATGCTCAGAGAGTCAACTTTCAAAAGGATGTATTTGATGTGTATTACACTCCTAAGCATTTTATTATTTTCCTTTCAATAGATGATTTTGACAAAATAGTACTTGCAGTAAAATACATGAAAGGAAGGCCAGAATTAGATTCTTTTATAGCGAAATATGATATGAATAAATCATTTAAGGAACCTTTTATTAAGAAAGGTATTAGCATTAAATATATAATGACCAAGTTTAAATTTAGAAGATTCAAAACAAGCAAATTTGGTAGTATTAATTACAATTATCAGATCTCAGCAATGATTTTCAGATTAAATTGCAGACCTGAATTATCTCGTCTTTTGCCAAAATTTCAATTTGAGAATTTGATACAGCTTAGTTCGGAAATCGAATTCTCAATGAAATGTGATAAATGGCCAGATCATCAAAAGTTTTGGATTGAATACAATAAGTTTTGGGAAGAATTTGGATATGAAGAGATTTTTAATCCATGGGAATATGCGAGAGCTTTTGTTGAAAATATGCTAAGATTCTATGACGATGAAGAAATCCGTATTAATAATATTTTTTTGCTTTTGAGGCTTAATAAAACACAGTTATTTGGTCAGTATGGTGATGTTGATGGTCTGTATTATTATTTATGGGCGATAGATTTAGCCATTGAGCACAAAAAAGAATGGAATAGCCTTCCTCCATGGGTAACCTATGGCCTTAAAATTTATGGTGATCGCCCAGAAGTTTCTCGTTTTTGCAGAAACAATAGAATTAACCTAAACTAAATCATATTTTTTTTGAAACAATATTTTATCATCGATCAAGTTATACTCAAGCAATTGAATCAAAATAAAACAGTGTTGATGGTTCACCTTAATTATGGCCAGAAAAAGATGATTCTGGGTTAAAAAACATGTTTAAATTTAGAGTCACCAAATTGAAAATCATTCCTTATAGTTTTCCAAACAATATATGCTAATGAAATCAAAAATAAATATTATGGCATAATAAAGTTTCATCGAATAAAAAACCTTTTGAAATACTGCTTCCAATTCATTATATATTGATACATCAGGCAGAGTACAATGTAGAGCACACTTCTTATTGAATTGTTTTGTTATCTCATTATCAGTCTGTCTGATTATAAAAGATCTTTCATATTTGGAGAATTAAAAAAATCTTGATTATGTATTAGGAGGAAGAATGCTCTCTCAGATTAGTCATCTTTCAGAAATTGACAAAGAGATTAGCAATTATCATATATATCACCTCCTTTTTTAAATCATGGATAAATGATTCATTAATGGTATAATAACCTTCAAATGATATATCATTTAATGTTAGATTAGCCTAAAAAAGGAACAACATAATGGTGGAATTTGTTCAAGTGGATGTATAATTTGCGAATTGACATGTCCGCCCCATATTTATATGTACACATGATGAAAAAGACAAATTGTTCACAAAAACACATTTTCACTTTCACAATCATTATTTTCATTGACACATACATGAGCTTTAATCGACAGTTTTGTTTAGTTGATTGTGGATCCTGTATATGCAATGAGTGTACACAAGTATAAATTGAGTTTAGATAAAAAAATCATCTTTTTAGTACCTATGGTTGCTGGTTTGACAGCGGATTATTCTTACCAATTCATCCGATAGCATCAACAAGATATAGCTAATGATTAATCTGAATCAAATATCTAGTCTCTTTAACTCCCGCACCCTCACCACGATGAATAAAAATAAGCAAAAGAAAAAAAAATTCCAACTCAATCTGAACTTTTTTCATATGAGTCTCTTTGATTTGTTCATTCTTGTAGTTTATACTTCCATATTGGTGTGCTTGTTTGTATTATTTCTAAATTTGACGAAAGACATTAGTATTGGAAATTCATGTTTAATTATGATTGCCTCTTTCTTAATCTATATTATACTCCCAAATGGATTTTTTGGTATTTACTTTTCAATTCAGTTTTCTTATGCTCTTAATATTCTTTTTCGGTCACTTTATTACCATTTGAACCAGTTTTCTAATGAAAATTGCCTCTATCTTACAAAACCCATCCCATTGGAACTGTATGAAGTAGTGATGGTTATTATTGCATATGATATGTATGTATTGTTGTTTTGTCTTGTTGCTTTTATGCCATTATTTGGGATCCTTTTTTATATTTTAAGTGGAATACCAGAATTTCCAATCACCATGATTAGTGTAACCTTACATCCTATTATCTATTTCCCTTCATTTATTCTCATCAATTTACTCATTTCTGATGTGATGATTGCTATTTCGAACTACTATCCAGAAAAGTTCGTGAAAGAAAACAATAATATTGAAGAGCAAAACAAAGCACAGCCTTTTAACCACCATCATCTTCTTAATAATGTGGTAGAGGTAACAATGTACTGCAAAGCTTGAGAGTCTTCAGTAAACAAAATGATTCAATTTGAATTTTTTTTAAATAACCATATGCATTGGTTCACCAGCAAATTAAAACTAGATTTAAGTCAGAAATACGTTCGAATAATATGGAAAAAATGCTTTTGTCACAGATTAGAATTAATTTTAATTTTTTACGCACTTTTTGTAAAGAAAAACGATTATTATGAAAATTCAAATATTTATTATTACAAAAAAACTTAAAAATATACATTATAAATGAGTATTCTGTGGTTAATAGGAACGAAAACATTCATCATACATGATGTATTTTCTTTTGAAAAACTTTTGTTTCCAATGTAATATGCTTACAGCATTCTATTTCATGGCTAAGATATTTCTCAAGTTCTTGAATATGTTGAGCATTAATGATTTGATTCGCTTCATTTAAATCAGAATCAAGTTCAGCCAATATCGAAGCATAATTCTCTTCAATAGCATTATTTGAATGCTTTTCGGAGTATTCAAACATTTGTTGTTGGGCATTAATCTCATGAATGTTTTTAATTGTCTCTTCGAGTTTTGCTTCTAATTGGTGCTTTTGTGTGCTCATTTTACTTAATGTTTTGCTAAACTCTTTATGGTGTCCATTATTGATATTAAGATCAAAGCTTGTTTCGGTTTTTTCTTCTTTAAGACTATTCAAAACCCCCTTTTTAACCCCTTTCATACTTAGGTTAAACTCATCAAAGAACCTATTTAATCTTTCGTAACACATTAAAATCCTCTCATCTTTAGCTTGCCTATTGAGATCTTGATTAACTAAATAGCATTTTAAACTGGAAAAATAGTCTTCCATAACAGATGCAGCAGTAATATCAATTGAACTCATACTTATATTATTCATGTGCAATGTATCATTATGGAATTCAATACTTCTTGATAACTCTTTGCTGAAGTTGGAATAGTCTATATCAATACTAGTAGGATTACGACAGAAAAGATAGCGAAATTCATTCATAAAGAGATATCTAAACGATTTAAATGACTGATCCAAACTGCTTGAGATCTGATTATAGAAGTCATTTCCAAATTGATCAACAGTGGGTTCTTTTGTTGAAGATTTTGGTATAATTTCCTGAGTTTCTTCAGTTTTTATATTAATATTAGACATTTTCTGGAGGGGTTCTCCAATATTTTCAATACTCTTTTTCTCAATCCCAACAAGAGGTGGAAATTCAATTACATTCTCATTTTTCGGATTATCGCTAATACTAGATATCAGGTTATTCGACAAAAACCTTAATTGTTTGGGGTTTTTGTTATTCTCATCAGGATTTACAGTTTGGCGCGTTTGAAATAAACTATTATTAATTAATCTTGGTATACTTTTTGTATTCATTTCTGTTGTATCAAAATCATCGTTTTTATTCAAGTCTTTTGAACTATTCTCACTTGAGTCCATGTTTATCTCTGATAGTGATTGACTCATATCAAAGCTCATTTATTTTTAAACGTACACTAAAAAAAAGAAAAATATGATGAAAGAGCCGGATTTTCATGAATCTTGATTGAATATGCGGATATTTCATCTTGAAATTCTTCGAAATTTGTACTAAACTGATTATGGAACTCAGAGACGTTTTCGTTGGAAGGGAGATTTGAAAACAGCTTAGTAAAAGAATCCCTTATTTGAGTTTTTGCTTCCTTTGATTCCAAACCATTAACAACTTCATCAACGATTTCATTAGGGAATGATACATCAAGTCTAACATATTCTGATACGAAGTCTACAGCAGATGTGAATTTGTTTTTCTTATGATATATTGCCACATTTAAAGCCAGGACAAATTGTTGCTTGAAATCATCCAATTCTCTAGCTGTTTCAATAAAACGAAGCAAATATAATAGTGCAATACAATTATTTCGTATTACATCATTAATATGAGACAAAAAGGCAACTTTGGTAAATTTGATAATAAAAAGATATGATTCTTGAGACTCTCGATATAAGTATCCGTAATATGGTAAAGAATACATGAGAAAAAATGATAGTTCCAAAACCAATTCAGGCATTGAAAGAAGTGATACCACTCCCCTTGGACCATTACAATTCATGGAATGCAGAAGAATACAAAAGAAATCAAATACAGTTCTATCATCATAATACTGAATGATACCAAAATTTGGAAATGGGGATTTCAATAATCCATTGACGGACTCAAGGATAATTGGAATCAATGACCAATTATCATTCTCAGGACAAACATCATTTCTTAAATTTGTTGATCTGAGACGCATCTGACGTTTATCCAAGCCGATATCTCTAGCTTCACACAATCCAATGGGTTCTGATTCAATATCATCAACAAATACAAAAGCAGAATCAAATACAGAATCATCAACATTCAAAAGATCTAGACTTTGTAGAAGGGTTGATGTTAATTGAATAATCAATTGAATAAGAAACCTAAAAAGCCTAAATGAATGAGGGGTATGAGACTTAAACGGGTTTGATTGTGGTGATTTGGCTATCAACTTCCTAATAAACTTAAGTAGAGTTTTCCCAGATGAACTATTTGAGAAAACATTACAAATTTCAGCAAAATTATCATAAAAAAATGTGTATAATTCACACCACTCTGGTTGAGTACTGGATGCCTGAAATAATCCTGATAGAATCTTAAAAAGTTGCAATACATTATCCATGTTTGTTTCTATTGAAAATGTTCGAGATATTGATTCCAAATATTTAGCTTTGAATTCATCATTCGATAACATGAACTTAGCAATAACGAAAAACACAACAGATAGTGAAGGATACGAATGATATTCTTCTAAAAAAACCGATGATATTGAAGAAGATCCTAAAACAGTGAACATATTTTTTTGATCAACTATATCTTTGATAGTCTTTCTTGCATTTTCATAGCATATTCCCATCCTTAAATCATTCCATATTCTTAGAAAAACAGCTTCAGCCATTTCAACAACATTCTCAAAGCAGGTAAGTTGGATTTGAGAACTTTGTGTTTGGGCTGGTTTCCAAAAGAAAACAGTGAAGCACTTGAGAAAAGAAATGAGGCTTATTTCCATTTGAAATACAATTCCATCATTGAAAAAGTGATCATGGAGTTCTTTGACGCATTCATTTGTGTTTGTCATCAACAAAAAAGCAGAATCGACCAAGGAAACAAGACAACTGGTTTCATTTTCATTTTTAACATGCCTCATGTTATTATCAAAAACTGAAGGGTTTTTAAGTGCTACTTTGATCACCAATAATAGAAATCCAATTTGATAATTAATACTAATACTGAAAGCTTGCTCTTGAATTTCGCCTAATTTCGTAGAAATAAAGCTCGCAACATCATTTGATTTAATGTTTGAATGAATCCAGAGTATCCTAATACAAGCAGCAGATGACTTTTGGTCAAAAAAAATGGCTTCATATGTTTGTTGAGGTTGTGTTTCGAATGAATCAATACAACAAAAAATAAAATGCAAAAGCATTTCAGAAAACATTTCAATTAACAAAGGATCCCTTGCTGCCATTGGATAACGGAAATATAACTCTAATGCTGGGTGTAAAAATGACATTGTTCTAACAAAATCATTTTTTAGCTCCCTCACAAGAAAATTCAATAATTCTCTAAAAAGACCATGAAAAGGAGCCTCTGGACATAATGGATCAATCATATTCAGCAAAGTGCAGAAAGAAGAAATATTATTTGAACTTTCAAAAAAAGATGGCGAATTCAACAAATCCGTTGTGAATTTTTGAACAAGAGTTGCTATTTCTGGATTTGTTCTACAATAAATTGTTTTGGATATTATTGCGATTAAATATACTGCATTATGGCTAATTGAATTATCCAAGCTTGTTGCCAAGGTAAACAACTCATTGAATACTATGCTGTTGGCTATTGGGTGTATCATTTCATAATCATAATTCAAGGGAAATGATAAATTAAAATTGGTATGAAAAGAGTAACATCCTATCAGAATTTGAAGAGACTGTTTAGGTGAATGACAAATAGTTCGCACTCCTAATCGGAAATACTGGGGAATAACATTCTTTTTCATAAAATTATTGATAGTAATGTTCTTGCTTTTCGAACAATCGTTCCGAAAAACATCAAATTTATTCATTATATGTGTATATACTGATGTCTCCATGTCAGTAATGGTGTCCTTTGTTTCTTCAATAAAAAACAAAAATCTCTCTTCTCTTTGATATATCAATCGTGTAGAAAGAGCAATTATTTCTCCAATTTTGCTTAATATAGAATTCTCTTCAAAAAAAGAATCAATTAATACAACAAAGCTGTTAACAATCTCATATAAAGGCAATTCCGTATTGTAATAATCTATCATTTCCATTATCATATCCAAAACAAAAACAACAGTAACGTTATCATATTTCTTATCAACAATCATTTTGATAAATGCAAAAGCATTTTCTTTCTGTTTTATCATTTCTTTTCTCATACGTGTGCTTTCTTTATATTCATTAGAACTCGGATTGTACAATTGTTTTACGCACAGCATTACTGATTCTTCACACATTTTCTAAAAAAATCAAATAATCGATTGGTTGAAAAAATGAAAAATGATAATAAAAAAACTAGAATATGAGAAAATGTAATCCTCCCTAACTCAGTTGGTTAGAGTGTCAGACTGTTAATCTGAAAGTCGTGTGTTCGACTCACACGGGAGGAGTTTTTTTTATTTATTGTTTTATTAACATTGCAAATTCTTAAGAATTTCTGAAAATCCTCAGTCACCTTTTTTGAACTAAAAACCTTCTTGGGGATCGTATTTGTATTCCTATGGGCTCTACTACCAGATTTGAATCAGATTTGCTTTGAACTAAAACTTTTCTGGGTGAGGTAGGGAATATGGTATTGATGAGAGTTCGAGGGGAATGAGGTGTTATCATTATTTTGTTGATCTTAACCATTTTCCTAATATCAGTCAACAGTGATTTTTTGTTAGTCACTTTGGATTTAAGGGTGGAAACACTTTCAATTTGACTTTCTAAACACTTATTATTAGTAAATAACCCCTGTTTCATGTCATTATAGAGTTGTTGTTGATTTTCTAAATAGTTTTGGCAATTGAAAATGCCTTCTTTTAATGAATTCATGTTAAACAATGATGATGCAAGATTATAAAAGCGTATAAACCTTTTCTTCTTTTCTTCAAGCTCAATAGATAAATTTTTCACTTCTTCATCAGCTTCTATGAGGCGAGAATTTAAATAACTTTTATATTTAGCCATTTTCACAAACTCTGAATTTGATATAGATATGAATTCATATCTATGAACATTTATTCTGTATCCAAGCTCGTTAAAAAGAATATTCTTCTTCATTTTTGTGCTATAAAACTCCTTTGATAATTCATTATATACCATTTTTATCGTGCTGCATTTCTTTTTCATGTTTTCTAATTGAATTTGTTTCAGTATCAATGATGTATGCTCATCTTTTAATGAGCGTATTTCGAATGTTTTCAGTTCATACTCATGGCGAAAATGAGATATTTCCGAGTTCAGGATATCAGCAAATTTATTCAAATCTTCAATTAAGCTGGTTCTATGAAAAATGCCATTTTTGCTATGACTTAATTCAGTTCTGGGCTCATTTAAGGTTGTTTTCAGTGTTTGAATTTGTTTCTGGATCATTTCAATCATCTTTGTTTTCTCAATAAGTTTTCTTTTCAGACCCATAATCTTTTCTTGTTTTTCTAAGATTTTCCTATTTTCATCAGCATTATTTTTCTCCATAAGCTCAAGTTGGTCGTTACATGCTTTTTTTTCGTTATGAACGCCATTCTTTTGTTTCTCAAGTCTATTAATTACAGAACTGGAAGTTTGAACTGTTTTATAAATAGTATTGATTTCTCTATCATAATCCAAGCTTTTCTCATCCGAGGCATTGAATAATAGATGATACCGATCTCTTTTATCGATCTCTTGTTTGATTTTTATCAGAACATACTTCTGTTGATTTTGAAGATCACAATATACCCTTTCATATTTCCTATTCAATTTTATAAATTCATTCTGTTGATCAAACAATTGAAGAATCTTATTATTAATATGCTTATTCTCATTTTTGGCTCTCGATATCACTTTATTAAGCATATATTCCCTCTTTTTCATATCAAATATTAGTATTCGGATTTGATGACTTTCATCCAAACTCTCTGATTCTGGTGTTTTAGAAAAAGAACTCATGTCATTGATCCTATTTTGAATATTCGCCTTAGAAATCAATGAATTCAAATGTATTTTTTTCATTTGAATCTCTTTGGTAACAGAGTTTCTCATAGATTTGACACAGGATGAGTATTGGTGATGAGCTGTTTTTTCATTTTTCAACAATTCCTTAAATTGATTTAACTCTAGAATAATTCTTTCGTTGTTTTGTATTTCTATTGATTCTTTGTTTAATTTCAATTTCAAAGATTCTAAATTTCGGCAACAATTTCCGAAATCAATTTCAGCTTTAGAAATATTCCGCTCCAATAATTCATTTTCATCATCAATAAATGATAAAAATGTCCTTTTCTGGTTTAGGGATACTCTATGATTGTTTTGATCAATTAGTATGTCCATTCTAGCTTTACTATCTGCTTCATTTTGTGTTTTAATTCTGGATAATATCTCATATTTTTGGGCAATTTGATCATTAAGTTCACTAAATTCTTTGGTCATCAACAAAATGGAATCATCCAAGGAGGATTTTTGGATATATAAATCGGAAAAATCATGAATAGTTTCATTCGTACTATAGTTAGTAAACTCATCCTCTAAGAGCTTAATATTTTTCAACATAATAGATGCTTCTTTTTCTTTTTCTTGCTTCATTTTATAAATTTTTTGCACTTCTCCTTTCATTCTGAGTACTTCCATTCTAAGGGTTTCAATTTCTTTAATAAGTAAATTATTATTTGTTGATTCAACGCATTGCTGAGTCAAAACTCCTAAATTACTCTTCATTTTTTCAATATCAATATTATACTCATATATTTTTTCTTGAGATTGCTGAAGAATTCTAATTGCATCATCGTATTCTTTATGATATAAGCTAAATGGCATTTGGTCGATTGAATTCAATTCTCCTTTAACCAATTTTGCAATACCAGCCAGAGATTCTTGCTTTTTTTCGCATATCAGTTCAAGTTGGTAATTATTTGTGTCTATTTGTTTAATTCCACTAATAATACCCTCTAGTTTGGTTTTTATTTTGGGATTCAATAAAAAAGTACTTAATTCTTCATTTAACTTTGCATAATCAATTATAACTCTTTCTTCTTTCATATATATACAGTATTTAAAATCCAAGATTTGATAATTAAAATTGTTCATTCCACTTCTTAAATATCAGAAAATGTAATCCTCCCTAACTCAGTTGGTTAGAGTGTCAGACTGTTAATCTGAAAGTCGTGTGTTCGACTCACACGGGAGGAGATTTTTTTGAGTTTTTTTTCTTCTTCCTTTTTTAATGATAATTTCAAAATGATTAATGGATATATGAGCATTAAAAAGGATCATTACTTTTAATTAAAAAGCTATTTATTCTTTAATATTACAAAAATTTTATTTTTAATACTCGTTAAATGTCAACACATGGACAGAAAACAATAGCTGATTTAACTGAAGAACAAAAACAAGAAATTAGAGAAGCTTTTGATCAGTTTGATACCGATGGATCGGGTTCAATCGATGCTAAGGAGCTTAAAGTAGCAATGAGAGCTCTTGGATTTGAGCTTCCCAGAGACGAGATCAGGCAAATGATCACCAGAGTTGCAGGATCTGCAGTTCCTGCAATTGATTTTAACCAATTCATGGAGATGATGGGGCAAAAAATCCTTGAAAGAGATCCCCTTCAGGAGATCCTAAAAGCCTTCGAGCTTTTTGACAAAGATCACAACGGAAAGATTTCTCTAAAAGATTTAAAGGCTGCTACAATAGAACTTGGAGAAAATCTAACAGATGATGAACTCAGAGAAATGATTCGAGAGGCCGATAGAGACTTCGACGGCGAAGTTGGAAAGGAAGAATTTGTTGATGTAATGAAGAAATCAGGGCTGTTTGGTGCATTTGATAATGAAGAAAACAAAAAATAAGAGTATTAAAAAGATATAGTTTTATATTCGCATTTGCTCAATGTTTTCAAGATTGGCTTTGATTTTTGGCTATTAAAGTAAGAATGGATCCAATATCTGATAATAGGCTCATCATGTTTGGAAAATCCCTCCTTTAATAATGCTGACATTACCCTATCAGAAGATGTGGAAGTAACAGCAAACTCTGACATCGCAATGATTGATGATGAAGAGAGAGCTTTCAATTTAGAGTATATTGATATCATGAGTGCTCTTTCGCTTACATCAGAGAATTTCCCGAAATTGGTGAAGATAAATGATGATGTATGACATTCTTCACCAAAATAAGTATTATCATTTAAATCAAGAATTGAAATTAGTTTTTTGTTATCTCCAACCAAATTCTTGGTAACTACAATGCTGTACTGAAGAGAGTTAGTGACAGTTATTGAGTCTGTAATATGATAATAGTAGGGTTTAAAAAATGGAACGAAGAGAGAAAACTTAGATCCTAGCTGTTTGGCCCCAATAACATTATCAGATTTAATAACAAGGGTTTGCCCAGAGAGTAGAACAAAAGCACAATGATAAAAAACTTTGGAATCAATTAGTTTCCTAAAGCAGAATCGATCATCTTCCGTGTTTTGATGAAACAAATTAAAAGAAAACTGAGAAAAGCCTGTTTGGCGATCGACACCAGCAAAATCGAAAGAGGGACCAGTTTCATATAAATCTGAATGGGATAGAAGAGATGAACACAACAATGAATTCGGCAGAGACAAGAAAAAAGTTTCAAAATGGTTAATTATAGTCTCAAATTGCACCAAATTTCTCAAGGGTCTTAAATCATTGTGTAAAAGAGTAAAATACTCAAGAGGCAGAGTTTTCGCACTGCTTTCATCCAAATTTGCTATACCATAAGAAGAAAGAACTGACATTAGATCATCAAGCTTAGACTTCAACAAGAATTCTGATTGTGGGTAAAGGGTTATGGCTTTTTTAAGTGATGATGCATATACAGCCAATTCAGAAGGGAATTTCGAAAGCGCAGACTTTTGAAGCATACCAATGAGATTGATTATTGTTTGATGATGAAGGTAATAGACATGATTGACAATATCAGAATTAATATGGGCTAAAACCCATACAATACTCCTTGTAAATCCCCTAGCTTCAACATCTAATACCTCAGCATAAACAGCAATATAAAATAAATTCTCAAAGGATGAGACAACAACGTAAGGATCTTGAGAATTATTATTGACAGACTGGTATTGTGTGCTTACAATATATAGTTTAAATGAATCATAGTCAGATACAACCGCAATACCATCCTCCCATAGAGTATAAGGGTACGATCCTTGACAATATTCAAAAATTGCAGAAAAAAAGCTTGAATTGGTAAATAGAAGAGAACTAGAGTCTTCAGAGACAAATGAGGAGAGCAATCCAGAAGATGAGTATCTTCCTTCGCTGCTATTAATGATTTGATTCATCCCAAAAATAATCGGGCAACTTTAAAAAAAAGGATCTATAACTGATCTTTAACCAGGTGATAATAGCAACCATTTTCATCAGATATAAGCTGATGATGGGTTCCTATTTGAACCAATCTTCCTTGTTCAAAAACATGGATGATATTTGCAGATCTAATGGTACCAAAGCGATGTGCAATGAGGACAGATGTTCTACCTTTCATAATCTCATCAAGGGCTAGCTGAACTTCTTTTTCACTTTCGGCATCAAGCGCCGAAGTAGCCTCATCAGCGATTAAAATTGTAGGATTACACAAGATAGCTCTAGATATTGCGACCCTTTGTTGTTGTCCGCCGCTTAACTTTGATCCTCTTTCACCAATATTCTCTTTGTAACCATCAGGTAGTTGAGAAATGAATTTATGCGCATGGGATAGCTTTGCTACATTGATTATTTCGCTATCTGATGCATTTGGGTTAGAATAGCGGATGTTATCTTCCACTGACTGTGAAAAAAGAGCAGGATTCTGTTGAATGACTCCAATTACCCTATGAAGCCATCGGGTGTTCAGTAATTTTATATTAATCCCATCAAGAAGAATGGATCCTTGGCTTATATCATAGAATCTAAGCAATAATTGAATAATAGTGCTTTTTCCAGACCCACTGTGGCCAACAAATGCAGTAATTTCACCAGGGTTGATAGTAAATGATACTCCTTTTAATACAAATTCATCTCTACTAGGATACTTAAACCAAACATTATCGAATTCAATTTTCCCATGGAAATCATTAATAATAATACCATCATCATCATTGGAATTAAGACTGTTTTCAATAATGGGCAATACTCTGTTAAAGGAATCAAAAGCACGGGTTTCTGTTATGAAAAAACCAAGGAAATTTCGAATGGCAATTGAAAATATAAATAGGGCTCTACTTACAGAAAGCATTTCTCCAACAGTTAAATATCCTTTAACCACATAATAGCCACCAATACTAAACATTGCTGCCAAAATCACCCTACAATGCAAATCAGATATAGCATGCCCTTCATCAGAATACAATGAAGATTTAGCATAGTGATGGGCTGTTTCAAAAGAATACTTGAAAAATCTGTCATGATCATGCTTTTGTCTATTAAAAGATGAAACAATTTTGATATTAGATAAAATTTCTTGAGTAATTGTTAGCATTTTGGAAAATGATTCAGACTTATGATGATTATGGATTTGAGAAACTTTTCGAAAAACCCGTTCGATGTATAAAACACCAATAATAAGCAGAAAAGGGTAAGGGATAAGCCTATAGTTAATCAGGACAACTGTTAAGACAGACATTATAATTTGACCCAAACATCTAAGCTGATTAACTTTTTGATTCATAAAAGCAGCTTCAATAGATGATGCATCATCAGATATCATTACCATTAAGTCACCAATGGATTTTTTATCAAAGAATTCCATATCACATAGCATATAGGACTTAAAAATCATTGATTTTACCTTTTTTCCAATAATTGATCCAATTATAATCCAAAAATGATAATTCAAAAAGTTACAGACTGATGAAAAGATACTGATAGACAAAAAATACAATGCATTTTTCAAAATTGCTGGATATGGATTATCAGTTTGAAGAGAATCAATTGATCTTCCCATAAAGTAATGAGAAAGAATAGGTAATGTCCCAGGAATTAATGATGTAAAAATTATCCAATAATATTTTGGCTTTCTGAAAAAAAGCCAGTACATTTTAGGGTAAAATCTACTGAAATTGATCTTTTTGCTTTGATTATCTGGTGCATCTAACAGTAACTCTTTAGTGTTATCCATTTATGGGTAATAGGGAAAAAATACGATAATTAGGTTAATAGTTTACAATTTTTTGAGAAGGTTACTGATCGTGTACTTCTTCTGGTATTGTCTGAGTTTATAACTACACGACGGGATAGGGATTTCTCCCACTTGAAGATCCCATTTACTGTTTTCGAAGTTACTTCTCTTTGATTCTTTTGGAGGTATCAATGAGGGGAGGAAATCTTTGTTATCGCATTGAGGAGGGCTAGATATTATAACAAATTTATTCGTATCATTTGGAGCATCGGATGATAAAAAGACCTGGGATATAGAGTCTAGATCATTGGTTTCGTTTACACTAGTATTAAGTGGTCCTGTATTATTTAGAGATTGTTCATAATCGTTGGATATACGTGTCTGAAATACAGATGATGTATCATTTGGAATTACATTACAATCTTTAAGAGTTGAAGTTACTTTCGGAATTGTCTTTTTCTTTTTTTGTGGTCTCCAATAGATTGGGGAAGGCACATATAAATCATCTTCTTGTGGAACGGTTTTAATCACTTCTGATTTCGGACTCATTTTGCTTTGAAGTTTTGGCTCAACAATTGGTTTGAATTTTGCTATATCTGATGGAGGAGTCATACTCTTTGATGGATTATTCTTTGATTCGCCACCAATTTTTGTTAACTTATGCAATTCTGGTTCTTCAAAAGACTCATTTTCAATACCAAGATTCACGATATTTGTGACTTTAATAGTTTTAATATCAAAATCTTCTATCGAATAAGATGAGCTAGATTCATCTTTGGTGAGTATTGGTTTGTTGACTATTCGAATATCATTTGGATTCTCACTATACTTTTTTAGATCTCTTAGCGCCAAGACCCTTTTAACAATTTCGTTTGTTTGAAAGAAAACAATGTTTCTCCCCAATATATTGTTTACACTGTCTAAATCAAAACTAATATTCATATACAACATTCGGGATTCCAATGCAATAAGAAAACGTGAAAAAGAATTGTTTCCAGAGAAAACTACATTTTCGAAAGATATTGATTCTAAACATTTCATATTTTTAACTATTTCAATTAATATGTTGGTATTCTGTTCATCGAAATTGATACTATAGAAAACTAATTTTTCAATCAAATGTCGATTCATGAAAACTAACAACTCCTTGAACGAATTAGATTTCATTATTGAAACACATTTAAGTCTATTTTGGAAGACCAATCCTTGCAAAAACAGATTACTGAGATTTTCAGAGAAACCAATAGAGTTAATGCTATCTGATTCTGACAAGAATTTGGCTATTTCAATGCAATTCGGATTGGAAAACCAACAAAAAGATGATATTCCATCAGCAGCCATTCCTTTAATTACTTTCAAAGCTGCGGTCCAATTCTCCAGTATTATTGACGACAAATCAATTGAAGCTTTCGTTTCAGTTTTTAAGAGTTGTTTTAGGAGTCGGAAAAACGATTCATTTTTAAACCTAACATTAGAAAAAGAATACTTTTCACAATTAGGAGGTAAATCAAACTCAAATTGTTCAAAGATATTCCCATTCAATTCAATACAAGAAATGGAAGGGATTTCTTTGGATATTACACACAAAAAATGACCACACTCAATTCCACAGTTCTTCAGACCAATTTGATTTATTGGGGAATTACTAATCGAAGCCAATTCGGTAATAATAAAGTTTATATATGATAGTGACTGTTTCGATGACAAATTGGTATACTGAAGCAGGGAATCACCTTTTGATGATGTGATTCTAATACTACACTTATCAAACACAATTTGTTTAATATTTTTCGCTTTGATAACTTCTATCAAACTTGACATAATATTTTGATCAATAATAGTAGCAACAATGCATAAACCCACTAAATTATTCAATTTTGATGATCTGATCGAGTTGAGAATTTTTTTCATGTTTTCATGAGAAATCTCATTGAGAAAAACAATATTAATAGAACTACCCTGTTTTATCTCATTTATAATTGCGGCACTGTCAGTGTTCTTAACTATTAGAGTGGTGAAATTCTCAAAAAAACCTGCAAATTCTAATATAATGTGGGGAAACTTTGAGACAATTGGAATTGAGGTATCTATAGTTGTTCCAAAAGGGTTGGAAATTATTTTAATAATCTCATTAATATCATCTTCATTCGATGATAGTTTTTTCTCCATTATCCTTATCCGAAGTCGCTGTAGAATATCAAAACTCTCAGAAAAATCAAATTTGCTAAAAGGAATAAATATATCTTTCCTCATAGAAATAGGAAACAGAGATACTAAATACTTAGAAATGGAAAATAAGGGGTTTTCATCAGGGGAGAAAATGTTATAAGTATATTCAAAAAACTCAAAAATTATGCTTGATTCATCTCCGTATGACAGTTTAACGAGTTCCGTCCAAAAATGCTCATTATACAACGAAATACTCTTTGACTTTACAACGTGAAAAGAAACTAATCTTGTTGTGGCAACAACTAATACTTTAATAGATTTACCATCTGATTTACAAACACAAAGATCTTGGTAAATTGCACTTTCTGCTTGCAATTTCAATAAATAATTAGTAACGTATTGCTGATGTTCTTCGCTTAAACCCATTTAAAAAATGTTTACAAAAGTTTATTTCTTAGGTGTCAGGGATTTTTTGATTAAATAGGGGGATGTCGAGACCTTAGGCGCTTTAGGGGTATACTCAACGCTCTTATTCTCGATGTGTTTCATGTCAGGGTATTTAAGAGGATACTTGAGAGGGCCCCTGCTTGGTTGGAGTATTAATCCAATATGATCTAAGTGTGATTGTGCATAGTCTGAGAGTTCTTTAGTGAATTGGGCTTTGATTCTCGGAGCTTTGATTTCTTCAGGAAGAGAGTCTAATAAGCTTTCCAATGTATCAATAATCTGGACTTTTAGCTGCTTCTCTTCACTTTTTCTTGCATGCTCTCTCATTACTTCAAAATTCTGCAGTCCAGTTCTAAGCTTTTCATTCAGTATCGAAAGCTCTGTTCTCTGTTTATCATACAGCGATTTACGGTTTGCACTATAGGTTTTATCAATCAGATATCTTGCTTTTTCGACATCATTGTTGAAAGATTTGTCTGCCTTCTTTTTAGTTATCTTTGCACTATCATACTCTTCGATCAGAGCAAGATCAACAGCCTGTTTAACAAGAATGAGCTGATCTCTATATTTTCGTTTTTTGGATCTCAAAATGTCTAAAACATATTTCTTTTCTAAAGATATCAATTCGAAAAGCTGATTCTGTTGTATCTCTTGGAATGCAATATCCGTTTTTTGTCGAAGAAGCATTTCTTGTTCATCAATTTCCGAATTATTTCCCTGTATGTTTTCTTCAAATTGTTGAACAAGAATTTGTATTTTTTCTCCAAGTAATTCTTTATTTTCCTCAATAAGACTCTGAATCTCTTGATTCTTCATTTCTTTCATTGTAGAAGATGTAACCCTTGCATCATCAAATTGCAAAGTCGAACATAGCTCTTTTCGTTTTTTCCTCAGTTGGACAATCTCTCCAGTTGTTTGCATTTTATTATGGTAAATATTACCCTTAAATTGTCCGTTTAGCTTTTGTTCATCCTGGATTTAAGAACAGCAATTTCTTGTTTCAGCTTAGCTATCTGAGCGGCTTGATTGATTCTTATATCTTCTGTTTCAATATATCTGGTTAAAATCTGCTCAATTCTCGATCCAAGTTCGGCTACTTGAATATCTGAGTGCTCAAGAATTGACAGTCTCGATTTTAGCCTTGAGTTTTCTATTAACAATGCTTCCTTGGTTTTTATATCACTAATCCTCTGCTTTTTTATCTCAGAAATCGCTTTTATCTCAGCATTCTCCCCAATTAAATCATTGTTTAATTCATTCATTTTTGTAAACAAAGAGGTCAAATGAGTCTACCATTATTAAGCAGTTCATCGTATAAATGGATTTTTGTTGGTGGCAAAGGGGGTGTTGGGAAGACCAGCACATCTTGTTCTCTGGCAGTTGCTTTGTCTCGTGTGAGATCAAGAGTATTACTTGTATCCACCGATCCAGCGAGTAATATAGGAGATGCATTTCAACAGCATTTTACTTCCGAGCCGCAGCTTGTAAAAGGTTTTCAAAACCTATGGGCAATGGAAGCACCCAACTGTGAAATCAAAAAATCAACTGATGATACTATGAGCCATCTTTTTAGTTTCCCAGGAATTGATGAAATTAAAGTTTTATCATCTTTGTTTCAATCTGTTGAGAATGATGATTATGATCTTGTTATTTTCGATACAGCACCAACAGGTCACACAATGAGACTCCTCCAGCTTCCAACCAGTTTTAAGGGAATTTTAGGGGCAATGGGTTCGCTTCAAGATAACCCACTAATGACAGCTGCTTCTGGTCTCATGGGAGGATCAAGCAATAATATGCTTGAGGGATTGTCAAAACTCGAAACACTTCTTAATAATGCCGCAAAGAGACTTTCTAACCCAATGGAGTGCACTTTCGTGTGCGTGTTGCTTCCAGAATTCCTTCCATTATATGAAACTGAAAGACTTATCCAGTTCTTAGGAGAAAATCATATAGAAACACATGTATTAGTAGTCAATCAGGTAATCAGAGAAGTCACATCGAAACATTGTAAATTATGCTCGAAGAGATATCAAAATCAACAAAAGTATATGAAGGAGATTTATAGCTTGTATGATGACTTTCAGATCGCTGAAATTCCACTGCAGGAGAGTGAGATAAAGGGAGTGGCAGCAGTTCAACACTTTTCAGATATGCTTTCACCATTAGTAAACAAATAAGAAGATCAAAGATTTTATTTCCACAAAAGGACGCCGAGGTTTCCTCCGAAGTACAAAAACACCATGTTCTTCGAATATGTGACATAGTGTGAAAAATCTTCACCAATAACAACATTCCAGCTTGGACCAGTTCTTTTATCAATATCTTCTTTGAGGTTCTTTGCGCAAATTTCAATGTTATTCTGTGACCTTTCAATTGCAGAAACAACAACATCAATAACTTCAACTTGTAAATCATCACTCATATCTGACTTAACTACTATTGGGTAGTTCATAGACTTTCTCCATTCTGGGATAGGTTCTTCCGCCATGAAAACGTATTATTTTCTTCAAACAGACTAGTTCAAAATTAGAAAACCGGTTTGACAACGTAAACAAGCCAAATGGAAGAAAATTCTCCCCCAGGCGAGGTTTTGAATGAAGAGTTTGTAAAAACTCGGATCAGTTTTGTCCCTCAGCATGTTTATGTTGAGGATATTTCGTCGAACGACATTTGGAAGATTGTTTTTTTGCTGGTTGGAGTTTTTTTTGCGTTTTTGATTCCGTTATATAGACTAAAGCACTTTACAATGACAGATGTTGTATTAATGAATGTTCCGAAAGGGAATGAAAGGAAAGAGTATTCTTTTTCTGCATTTTTGAACAATGTTTCCGAGAAAAATGTATATGCATTATTGCATTTTCAACTTATTCCTGAACAAGATGTAAAGCACAAACCTGCAACATTTAACATCAAGGTCAGCTCTAATCACTATGATTCTAATTCAAAACTTGTGAAAGAGGTCGAGAATAAATGGGTTCACCGCTTTTTGCTCAATAATACATATCATCCTCTCCACTATTCAGATTTGCGGAATGTTTCTAGTATCATTGTGTTTACCCAATGCATTGCTCGAAGAGAATGGCTCAGCATGGTGAATATTAAGTGGGAAGTTGGACAGCAGTATCCTTTTGAGATATCTATTAGAATTAACAAATATATATTTATCGTGTATATATTGGTGATTTTGCAATGGATCTATTTCTGTTTAAAGAATCCAATGAAGATCAGGTCGAAACTGGTATCCATAGTTTTGCCAATATACTTATTATCACATATACCTTTCGAATCAATGTCTTTTAGCTACCCTATTTCTCAAGCGATCAGAGATATAATCGAATCTTTCTCATGGTTTTTCTTGGTAATTTTTTGGAGGTTCAAATCTTTCGAATTTGATCTCGGCACAGTATTTAAGAGTGATAATTTTAAGCCCTTAATGATCGGATCCTTAATGTCATTCCTTCGTATTTATTATTTTATGGGAAAGGGGTTATCTTTAATGAGTGCCCCAAGTTTAGCAGATGGCTCTGATGGGGAAGAAGGTGATTTCTTTTCTCGGAACATGTATCCAATTTCGTTAGTTTTCACATTTTATTTACTGTTAATTGATATTATTGAGAGGATAGACAAAAAAGAAGGGGAAGAATTAAGTCATTACTTATCAGATCATTTCATGTTGTTTTTCGCAATAGGTGCAAATTTATATTTCTCATTAAAAACCATGAAATTGAAACAGTTCATTCCTAATCCAATTCATATGTCATTGATCAAATTATTGTGGGATATGATAGTTATTTATGAAAGCATAGCATCCAGACCGGTCCACGAAGCAAGTATTGAGAATGAAGATGCTGGTATCAACCCCGATATAGAATTGTTGATTGATGAAAATGAAAACCAAACAATCGAATAATATTGTTAATAAAAAACATATTTAATAATTCTAAAACCATGGCATACATTCTGAGGGGTTGCAATCAATAGAACGAGCAATGCTAATCTTTTTATCACAAAGTTCTGCCCATTCTTGGTAAATTGATAAGTCTGTGAAAACGCTTACTGGCGGAGAAAGTTCAATGACTTTAGTTTCTGTTAAAGTCCGACTTTTATATGTCTCTTCAATAGAATAACCATCTTCTATAAGTAAAAGTTCAAGATAAGAGCGAACAACTTCAAAGTTTTCCAAAAGAGCTCTTGCAGTTGATGCCATTGATACAATGAATTCACCTTCAAAGTTTTCTCCAAATACATGAACCATAGATGAAGATAGTCTAAAAGAAGACTCCTCTATTGAAGGTTTAGAAATCAATAATTCTTGAGGAATAATGAAAACCAGAAGATCAATTGATGAAAAAGCTACATATGAAAGTGGCGGATACCTGGATTGTAATAAAAGTCTAATAATAGATGAAGAAGCAGACGAGACCAAATAATTTCTTCTTATCGAATAAAACTCATATTTGTCATATAATGTGGCATATCTATTACGCAATATGACAGATGGGTCTTCATCTAAAGTATTTTTGGCGTGTTCAACCGAGTATTCATAAAGTGTTTTAAAAGAATCAAAATCTGAACACTGACTTATGGTATATTTACCAATATAAAGCAATGGTTTAGGATAACAAAACCGGGCGTTCCTACATTGGGTTAAATATGAAAGCTTAAAAACATGGTTCATCGAATTAATAAAATTCAAAGATACAATTGATCTATTTCTGTCTGAATCGCCTAATTGTTCAATTAAAAAATTTGCATACATTCCATCTGTTAGAATACCATGTGTCATTACATAGTCATCGCAAAAAACTCTGCTAGATTCACGAAAACAGTGTAATGATACTAATGAGTTCTCAGTTAATGAAAAAAAGGAAATAGGATTAAACGAGTTAATTGATTGAAGGCATTCGCCAAAGCCCAGAATATTTTCAATTTGGATATTTCTTATGATGGTTGGTATTTGTATTGGTGTTTCAAGATTTTTTAATGAATTTTGTATATATGGATTCAGCAGTGATTCAAAATCTTCAGGAAACAAATTTTTATAACATAACCCTAACTCTTGAATATTTAGCACATGATTTAGGTCAAATGAATCATTTCTTTGCTTCAAAAAATAGAAAAATCGTTTTAAATCCAAAAACCTAAGAAATCCCTTAATATCAAGAGAAAAGAGTTTCTCAAAATAATCATGCAGAGGATTTAGAAACTGACAACAAGTTAATGGGAAAAAGTAATTAAATCGCTGTTCATCAATGTCTTTAAGATTGATCAACTGATTAAGAGATAGTGACTTAAACAAAGGGGTTAATAACTTTTGAATCTCAAAATTGCTAGACAAAGTAAACAATACAACAATCCAGGGAAACCAAAGACTATTTGGGTATTCCGAGAATATACAATTTTTTTCAAATAGAGATAGAAGCTCGATGTTGCAACCTAAACTAATTCTCTTCAAAAAAAACACTAACCTTGAGCAAGATTCCATTGTATCAGGAGATTTGGTAGAATGAGATAGCTTGAGAAACTGGCAATAACAATCAACACATGTTGTACAAAACGTAGTCTGAGCGTTGATTAAATATTGATTAAAGCAAAAAGACCCTAAAATAATAAAAGCACTACATTCCTTAATCTTATTCACAATATTATTTGTAAATCTATCATATGATTTTGTTAAATAATCAGATGTACAAACAATGAGGCCTCTTGAATCATAAGAAACAATATTAATGCAATCATGATGATATGATGGTTGCATTTTAAGAACATTTGATTCCCCAAATATATATGATTCTTCACAAAACAAATTCTTGCTTAATAAATATGACTCCATTTTTCGAAATATATGTAAAAACACAGGGTTAACAAACCCTTTCAATGTTTCGGACAAAATAACTGTGGGCTTTCTATCATTGAGATATTTAGATATACAAACAACCAGTATTGCCCTTTCTTTGTCATATTGAGAAAAATTAGGATGCTTTCTAAGAGAATATAGCATTGATTTCTGAGATCTTTGTGTTTTTTGGATAATATTGTCAAATACAGAATTATTTATCTGAATAAATGCATCATTAAACGAATCAACTATCAAATCATATTCCTGAGAATAGGATCTCATTGGAAGAAGGAGATCAGGAGAAAGAGTTTTACAATGGGTGCTCCTCGAAAATCTTTCAGATAATACAGAGCATTTATTTCCAGTTATTGATCTATGAGATAATGAGGATAATAGCCACAAAGATGGTTCATAAAAACCAAGACAATGAAGATATATAGCAGATTTCTCAATAATTCCATGTTGAAGTATAGATTGACATAATATTGTATCTGAAGACTGGGAAGGTTTTATAATTCCCATTGGTATTTCATCATTATGCTGGAAAAAGTGCACTAACGCATCATATTTATCCATTACCCTAATTGCTTTATATGCAATATGGAATGACAAATGTATAGATTTAGATATGCATACCCTAATAATTGAACCAAAAACAACAGAATAATCCGAGGGTTTTTGGGTGTTGAGCAATGAAGCTAATAATGAAGAGTATACTCCAGAAAAATTATGATCAAAAAATTGCTCAAAACAGGAGATTAAGGCATTTTGAGACATATTATTATCGAGAACAAAAAATGGGAAAAACAAGATCCATTCTTTTGTTCGAGAGTGAAAAATTGATGCTAAAAATGGAATATATTTGTTTTTCCAAAAATACTGAGGAAGGAGTTGCTTGAGAAGATCTAAAGCTAAATTAAGATCGATGGGTATCAATTTCCTGATGGTGTTGCTATTGTAAATACAAGTTGACCTAGTGTTTTGAATACTATTGAGTATTAAAATGGATATAAATTCTCTCAGGTATAATGTTTGCTCCTCTTTGGGCATTATCCTAATAATACTAACGAGCTCATCAAAACTCCTATCTATTATGGAAATTTCACATTCAATGATTTTGTATAATACAAGCTTTCTATTTTTGGAGGAGACATCTGATTTCATAAAAACATCAACAGCAAAACATATCAAACATTTTTCGAATTCCATTCCAATCTCAATAAAATCTAAAATTTTTTCCAAACAATCATCAAAAATATATTTTGGGGCTGTTTTAATAATGCTAAACATTATTTCTATTAGATTTGTTACAGTTTTGGAATTTGGATGATGTTTCATGCTATTCTCATTACTTTTGCAAAATGTATCAAATGGATATAAAAAACATTGATGAAATAACTGCACATAACACTCTGATAGTACTATGAACAATTCTTTTTCACATTCCTCAATTAAAGATTTCATATCAGAAAGAATTCTGTTGATATTGTTTATGCACAGTCCCAAATCTCTTTTATTCTTAAACAACAAAACAAAAAAAGGTTTCAAAACTCTGGATGGTATGTGATATTTAGGCAAGTTTTCTATTACATATTGAAGCAAAACAATATCGGTTTCCTGGAATAAATTATGATTTAAAATATAGTCGAAACAAATAATAAGAATATCATTTTTCAAAAAAGTGTTTTTCTTATTGTCAGATATCCTTGGAAAAGATCTGTTGATTGGAATATTATTTATGAAAAGCATTATTATCATAACAATCTGTGACTCATAGAGATCATGATAATTAATTATAACCTTGTATGACTGTTCAAATAAAGAATCCATTATTGATGGAATAATATTACACTTATTTGATGCTGAATGATGTAGAAATACTGTAATAATATCTAGAATTGTCATATAATTTGGATTAGATTGATAAAACAAAACCATTGATTGAAGAAATGAAAAAGGCAATATATCATTAAGACAAGGAACAGACAACAGAATTTGATGAGCAATGAACAAATCACTTTTTGTGTCCAACCTAATTGAGAAAAATGATATGATATCAGAAATAATAGATTCTGGTATTGATTTTGTATTATTTAGAACCAATTTAAGAAATATGATTGTATGTTTCATACAAGGTGTATCAAAATAAAACGAATCAACAAAAACATTAGAGATCATTTCTAAAATCAATACCTGTAAAACAATTCCATTGTTGATTAATTGAATTATGAGCTTAATTAAATGAAATTTGATATCTTTCTGATCAGCCAAAATGACAGAGTGCACCATTTCAATAAACTGATTTTCTGATATTGGTAAATATTTATGTTGCATGACTAAATATCTCATTGAATCAAGCCAATATATCGGGAAAACCAATACTTTTTTAGAGAAGAACTGAGTAACTAAGTTGATATTCGGTAAATGTGGATTGTATTTTATTGATTTCAAAAACATTTTCATTAGTTCATCATTATTCTTCTGCGGAATTGAATTCATTATATATTGAGAAAAATCATGAATCAACACACAAGGAATATTTCGAAGTATATCTCTTTTTAGATACTTAACTTGATTAGATTCGAGTAAATTAATTATTGAAAAAATACTAGAAATGGAGATTAGTTTCTCCAAAGTTGGTTTTGTCCTAAGAGATTCCAAAACAGCATTAATAAGGGGTGTAATTAAATAACCTTCATTTTTCCATTTTGACATAATAGCATCAAATAATTCAAACAAATAATCATCTAAATCAAGATTTTGGAATGAAAAGGAGCGAATTTCGTTTAAAAGGGCAAAATAATGGCCGTAATTTATTAGGTTTTCGACTTTTTGGCTGATAAATGCATTGATTATGGACACACAATTCTGAGACCTGAGAACAATCCCTAAAAAACTCACTAAAGAGGGGGGAATAGTACTTTGGAAAAAAATATCGGTGATTTGGTTAGGATACTTTGAAAAAACTGCAGAAATACTCTTTCTGATCAAAGAGAACAATGGATATTCTAAAATATTATAAAAATGTAGTGATATTTTGAAAAATATTTCGATTTTTGAGCTACTTTCAGTTTTCTGTGTCCATGCATTAACAAATACAGGTGATGAATGGAGGTGTTGGGATGCTAAAATTTTAAAAACACTTATAATCATGTCAATCATTGCTGGATTAAAATTATTCGGCTTTAATGTGTATTCATTAATAGTGCTTATCAAGATTTCTATAATTATTACTGGAATGGAAACTGGCGATACTTTTATTATTCTTTTATAAAAAAACATATTGTTTGCAGATAACGAGGAAGAAAAGAATTGCTTAGGAGAACTAATTAGGTTTTTGATAGGAGAAAAGAATGAGTTATCATTTGACACACCTTCTATTATGTTTTTAAATGTTTTCTTATTAAGGCTCAAAAACAAATGCCTGTTACTCGAAAAAACATTTCTAAAGAATTTGAGAACATATTCTTTCAAATTATTATTAAAAACATCAAAAAACAAACTAATCTTTGTTGAGAGAGCCCACAAAAAAAGAGATACAACAAAAGAATAATTCATAATGTTCTCTTTTTGAACAGGTGCTTGAAGCAATGAAGAAATTCTAAGTTTTTTTGAATTAATAAATGAAGCACAGTTTTCATTATCAGCTATAATTGCAAAGGAAAACATTGTAAAAAATCTAATATCATCATTAATCATTTCTTCATGAAATCTTGTTCGTATTTGAAATCCAGTATCCATAACAATCTTGATTAAATCCCATTTGGTAATTGAGTTAAACTTATAAAAGCATTGATATATATGTTTGACAATGAACTCACCATCATCTTGGTTACATTCTTTTAGGAAAGATTTGATAATTCCAGAGAAACAAATCTCAAAAAAACCATCAATTGTAGGTAGTTCAATCGATGAATTAATAATTTTGATAACATGCTCCTTTTTTATCACATGAGGATATAGACATACAATTTGACTAAAAGCAATAGACAATGAATATGTATGCAGAAAAACGAGAAGGTAATCTTCAATAAAGTTGATGATGAGAGAACAATCTTGGAAAGACACAAGAAAAATCCTCTGAATCAGATCAAATAGAAACTTAGTTGATTCATTATGATGAGAATATAAGAAATTAAAACAGCAAAGGATAAAATGAGTTTTAACATCATTTCCAAAAAAATGAGACAGTTGTGTAACAATATAGTTTTCTAATGAATCAAAATAATCCCTTGTGATTGATATTGAATTAATAATTGTCAATAGTAAAAACATATTATTGACAATATGATTAAATTCTTTTGTTTGATCAAATGGTTGATGTATCAAATGATCAAAAGAGTACTCGAAAATATTAACTAATAATTGACATTCATTTTCTTTAAATAGAGTAATTTTACAATAATAAGATAGAATCTCATTTAAGGACATACCAAAATTTGGGATTACAAAACTATATTTATAATTCTCTAATTGATATCCTTGGGATAAAAATTCAGTAGGAAATGAGGATAATTTTTCAAACATAATGAAAGATTCATCTTTTGGTAAAAAAGGAAATAAATCTAAACAATCATTCAGAAGTGGTGATAAAGATTGATGATCATTAACCATATTGGAAGAATCTCCTAAATATTTATTAAATACTTTGGAAAAATTAATCAGTGAATGATTATACTGAATTGATTCTTGGAGAAATGGTACCAAATCCGTAATGGAATAATTCATTACATTAATATAAGAGTAAATAAAATTTTGAGTGTGAAAAAACCCCAATGGGGTTCGATCAGATCCAAAAAAGCCACTAATTTTTCGATTTTTGGATTTAAAAGACTTTAGGGTTAATGGTGAGAACAATGTATTAATTATAGATGTATATGACCACACAACCTTCCATATATGGATTGGTAACGATACCTTATTATATGAATTCACGATTTCAAATGAAAACAGTGGATAATGCATAAGAAGAACGTTAGCGAATGGTGATCCTTTGCATAAATGGTTGATGGAATATGATAAGCGAAATATCATGAAAACAATTTGAATAAACTTTCCCAAGATGACTACATTATTGGTAAACATAACTTGCCTTTCAGCCACAAGTTCGGAGATCAAAAAGCACAAAGTGTGATAGAATATGGGATTCAAAGAAGTTTTTGAAGTTTTTAAATCTTTTAAATAATTCTCGATCATTATGAAAAATGATAGAGTTATAAATCCATCTTTAACTGAATGCAAAAGAATCTTCCCGAACTCCCTTGAAACAAACAAATGAAAATGAGATGGTATCAAATCAATTGAGCCGAGAATGCAAAAAAACTGTTCTGAGATCTGAAAATTTGTATTAAAATTAATCATAGATTCACGAAGTTGATCTTTGGCATCAGAGCATTTTAAAATATTTTTTAAATGATTATTTTGAAAAATCATATAATAATATGCTATTTTGATAATAAGTCTAAACGAAACTGATGAGAACATTGATATAATATTAAAAGTGGAAGTATCATTTATATTTTCTAATAATTTTGGTAGAATGATTTTAAAAAATGGCACAAATAGCTCAATAAAACTCCTTATCCTTTTTGAAAACGACACATATGTTTTAAATGAGCATTCTATTGTATTTCTAAAGTCGTTAATATTATTTAAAAAACGAGGATTAATAATCGAATAAAGTTCTTTGTCATATTCATTCATATGTATAGTATTGGAGAATTGTTCTGAGAAATAAAATTCAATCATCTTCTGAGACCTATTAGATTGAAATGTTTTCTCAGTCCAAATAATCGCATATCTTTCATTATTAATAATTGCATCAAGAGTGTCACACATGTGAAAAAAATAATATGGAATACTTTGATCGTCCTCATTCATCACAGATATTATTTGATCAGATATTTTTTTGTTCCCGTTCTCTATAAACTCGAATAGTTCATTTGATCTATAGGATTGCAAAAAAGTATTCATTAATCTTTTCTTCTGAACGCCGCTTCTTATTGATGTTAACCACAGTAATCCATTCCAGGCAAAACTCTTTGGATAGTATGAACAATAATAAATTGACTTTTCAAATAGAAGAGATATGGTTTCGATTTGATTTTCAAAAATAGTACTCAGCACTTCATTGCTCCTCAGTAGTCTAAAAAGTTTAATCCAGGCAGGAAAAAAAGCTTTCAATAGATCAACAGTTTGGATTTGAGAGTCAAGAATAAAAATTCTATCATAACATGAAGCAATATCGCTGAATAATACCTTTTTATGATCAGTAACCAAAAAATTAATATGGTTCACAAAGAGCCCAAATACTTGAATCACTTTCAAACCAGATTTCGAATGAATCAAACCGGGTCCCTGCTTGAGTATGTCAACAATTTCTTCTTTTTTCAGTGAAGCAAATACTCTTTCGGGAAATAAATCGATAATTTGATGAAGATATCGAAAAAATGGATTCGATAGGTTGTCACAATTGTTAATATATTGAAGAAATGCTTTTTTGATTAATTCAAATTCTTGAAAAGAATCCTCTTGAACGTAATAATCCTTATTGAGTATAAATCTAAGAGCAGTAATATGATTAAAACTCTTTGAATTGTTGGAGAAATCCATATGATCAATCGAGAATCTATTGGCAATAAGATAACAAAATATAATACATATGTGTCTATCAAATTTATGATGAGCCTTCGAAATGTAAGGAGATGTACAGATTGAGTATAAAAATTTTTCAAATGAAATAAAATCACTGCCTTTTTGTTTTTGGCGAAGAATTTCGCAAAAATCAATAAGATTCATATGCAAAAGTCGTCCTACATCACTTTCTAATTCCATTATGGTATGTCACGATCAATTTGTTTTACACCAGGATATTCAGTGGGGTTATAACCAGTATTCTGGCGCTAAAACATAGTATTTCTAGGTAGAATTTTTTTAGTGATGAAAGTTTTTATGACACGTGCTTTAACTTTTCTATTTTATTATAGAACGTCGTTTTCCTTATTTTTTTCTCTATTTCTAAGTGTATGTCTTTTGTTATGGGTTAATGAGCCGCCAAAGCTTCCAATTAATCCTTTAGCAAAAATTGTCGATTGCGCTCACATTCATTTGGTTGATATGAAAAACGATGGGTCTACACTTAAATTTCAAATCAGAACGGACCCATTTGTCGAGTTTCCAAGATCCACAGCGCTTCAATTGATTAGAGTTATTTTAACTACAGGTGTAACACTAAGCGAATTTAGTTTTAATAATTTTTGGGACATAGAAAGTGATTTGGTTACTGCCAATTTTACTATTCTTCCAGTAATTTCTGGGCCATCGACTGTTCAAATGATGTGTGGCGCACTTCCTTTTGTAAATAGGAGTATTACTTTAGGAAACATTACCAACTATCCAATTGGTTTTTCTAGATCTTTGCATTACAGTCATACAACGTTTTCATTGGTTGATGTTTGCTTTGCGAATGATTCATTGGTATTTTTCTCCAAAATTCCTGTTTATTTACCGCCAGTACGGATTTCATTTAATGAAAATATTAATTATTCGATCTCATATCACTCAATTCAGCAGTATACTGGTTTTTATCAATATAGACTCGTTGATCGACCCACATTTATGATTTCAGGCCAACCAGAAAAAGCATGGGAGCAGCTTGTTGATGTAGTAATTCCTTTTTATGGCTCTGTGTTCGGATATTTGAATACGATTAAGCCCAATGTGTTTTTATTATTCAATCAAGATTCTATCATTGAAAATATTAAGCCATTTGGTGTCAACGAAATCATCTATAATACAAATGGGATTTGCTTCCGAGAGTTTTCTTCAGCAAAATCAATAGGATCTGTATCAATGTTATTGAATTCAACACAACATAACGGGACATATTTGAAAGCTGTAGCAAATCATATCGAGTGGGTTTTAATATTTAAGCCGAGTGTTATCCGACAACTAAAAGCTTTTTATACGCTTCAAGGGGTAGTTCCAGGAAGGGTTGTTGTTGATGAGTATTCGAGAAGGCTAATTCCAATAATATCAAAGATATATCCTCAATTGACTTTCGATGTAATTCCTGATACCACATCTCTGACAAGAATAGCGAGTATTGTTGCTTCTGCACAATTCTACATTGCTAGCTCCATTCAAACACTTGTATTTTCTCTTTTTATGTCTCCTGGATCACGAGTTATTGAATACAAACCAATAGGAACATCTCAAGTTGATATTGTAAGTAAGTTTGCATATTTAGCAGGAGTACAGTATAAGATTTTATATAAGCAAGATCAAAATAATCTTTGCTCTGATTTATTATGCTACCTTCAGCAAGAAGAACACCAACAAGACATTAGCAGAGAAATGATTATTGAGGTATTTCAGTAATATTGTTTAAAAAGACATCATTCAGTTGCTTTTTACTTCTTCTTTGGCTTTTCTTCAACCTTTGGAGCAACAGGAGCTGGTGTGGCAAGCATTTGGTTAACCCTAGTGAAAGCCTTTCTGGTTTCTTCGACAAGAGTGAATTGGAGGGCAGCGAATGGAACAACCTTAACAAGGTTGAGACCAACACCGCGGTAAAGACCGATTGGACCTTCCTTAGCAAGAACTTGCTTGAAGGCATCGAACATACCATCATAAAGGCGTTTGCCGTTTTCATCCTTCAACATCATGCGCTTCCTGACAACATCGAATGGATATGAGAATGTTTGAGAGAACATACCAGCAGCAGCACCAACGAAGCAGTTTGCCCATGGTGAAAGTTGTTTGGCACCAGTGTACTTCATGTAGAAGTTCTTCAAACCACCGTAGGCGTAGAATTGAGCACCTTCGTATGGGATAACACCAATAACGGTTGGAACAATACCAGCGAATAATGAAGCTGGACCTTCTTCTTGCATCATTGTGATAGCAGTTTGGAAAATTCCCTTATACTTGCCTGGGTAAACAGTGATTCTGGTTCTGATAACATCAAGTGGGTATGTCAAAACTTGGGAAATAACACCAGAAAGAGCACCATAAACAGTGCGTTGGTATCCAACGAATGGCTTTCCACCACCAACGATGCGTTGAAGTTCTTCATAAGCATAGAACTTAACGGCTGATTGTGGACCAAGGCGGATGCAAGCAGCAAAGTTACCACGCCAGAAACCAGCAATGCCATCTTCTCTCCAAAGCTTATCAATCATTTCTTTGGTTGAACCACCGCGGGAGCTAACTTGCATAAGCATCTTAACAACGTCAAGAGGTGATGTAAGTGTACGTGCGAGTGTTCCAGCAACAAAACCAACAGCAAGTTTTTGACCTGCGCCAAGCCTTGGACCGTTTCCACTGTCGGGAGATGTAGCAAATAGGACCTGATCAGCAACCTGAGCCATTATTTCAGAGTGAAGTGAAGTTATAACAGATTGAAATGGTGGCCGTGGTCATGATCTTATTATAACAATTTTTGTCCACACAACAAGTGATCAGTGTCAACTTTTTGATAGATGAAATTGAATATTTTGAGAGGAAGACGATTTTAATGTTCTATCGGGAACTGTGCCTTGACTGGCATTTCTCCATGAACAAAAAATATTATGGTGGGGTGGATCGAACTTATGGATAAGGAACATTGAATGAAATAATTGATTTAGCAGAATTAATGGAAGAAAAAGTAGTTTTTGTAGAATGGATGAATTCTGTGAAAAAAGAGATCGAGGATAAAAAGGTCACTTCCAAGAATTTGAAATTATATAAGGGATATATATCTCAGTTTTTGAAGAATCCTGACAAAAGATCGATATCTGAATCTGATGCGGCTCTATTTCTAAATGAATTTTGTCCCAATATTACTAACACAATATTGAATAAAAATGCCACAGTAGCCGAAGCCCAGGATTTGAATCAGTTTCTATCTCCAATTGTTTCATTGTTTATCGTTTTTTTTAACAATGATGATTTTAGGGTTATGGATTGCATATATCAAATAATAACTCAAGCAAAATGCAATTTCTATCTCAGCACTGCTCCTCATTCCTATAGTGGGCAGAGGCTTGTATCCAGTTTTTATGTGACAAATATTGAGGCTTTGTTTAATTCCAAAGCAATACCTTTTTTAGTATCCTTTTACTCTCAACCAAACCAGATTCCTCTATCAAAATTTGTTTTATCAGTGAATCTGGTGTTCAAAAATAAATACTATATTGGGCATTTCCAATTACAAGATTATTATGAGAGCTTATCTCGCCGATGCATATTTATTATTAACAATATTGATGATGCAACCATAAAACAGCTTCAAGAAAAAGAGTTCTTTTCATTATTGACATCACTTATTACATGTGCAAAACCAGAAACCAAAAAGGAGTTGCTTATGGCGAAGTTTAACTATTCTATAGCATTGGCAAATTCCAAATACTTACAAAAAAGATATGAAGGATTTGTTTCCATAAAAGATATGTTGTCATCTTATGACTCAAAACAGTATGCAGTTTTATTAGATTCTAAGGGGTTTCTGAACTATGCTTTAGTTGATTTGCATCATCAATTAGTGCCCGAGTTTTCTAGTATATTAAAGTATATGGCTTCTCATGGGCTTTGTTCAATTAAAATATTTGAAGATTTTTGGGATCTCTCTACAAACCAACATTCATCCTCAATAGAAGTATATTTTAAAGGATGGTCAACCATATTCATGAATCTATCAGTTGATCTTTTAAGAGGTTTCTGGAATTTTATTCCGAAAAAGGAATCTTTTCCAATTCCAGCAATTAAGTTTTTGTCATCTTTTTCCCACACAGCACAGACAAATGAAAAAATTGAACTTTTTAATGCTCTAAGCAGTTATTATCAAAATAACGGACTCGATAAAGAATATAAAAGGCAATTAACAAAACTTATATGCTTGATTATCCCTGATAACGAAAAAGTTTGTGATGATTTACAAGATCATTGCTTTGATAGTATTAAATACAAGAAGGATATTGAGTTCTCTTTGGCTATTTTTAAAGCTTCTTCAAAGCGTGTGAGCTCTGATAAAGCACAACAATCCTTTTCTGCAATATTAGAAACTATTAAAGAACTCGAAAGCGAGAATTCGGCTCAATACTTAACTTTAATAGCACAACTGCTTCAGAAGATGAAAAGAATGATTACTAAGGATGAATTCGAATCACTTGTTACTATAATGAAATCTCTTTTATTAACCAATGTTTATGAGGTTTTTGAGTTTTTCCAGGCAATTAAACTTTCCTGGGAGAAAAAATTCGAATTTGAAATGATGAGTAGATTATATCAACAGATATGTCAACAATACCAATTGAACGACCAATTTGATAACTTAGTTATATTATTATTCAAATTCATCAACAAAAAGTGTTTTGATGATTTTAATTCCAAGATCTCCATCCAGGACACAAAAACATTAATTGGAATTGATGAATTATGGGAAATTGGGCTTTCCAAAAGCAATGTTATTTCTGGTTTTATATGCAGTATTTATTCGAATACTAAAACCATTTCCAATTATAGTGAATTCATTGATAAGTGTCTTGCAGATGTATCATTAGAATTCTCGATCGCTTCAATTTTATCAATTATCAAAATCATTGAAAATAGTGTTAATAAGAGCATAATGGGGATTGATTCTAATTCATTTTACCTTCCTAATGAGATTGCTACAATAAAACTGTGCGGAATGACTTTAATGGACTTAGTATTACCATTAAAAATGCCTTTCAAAACCTTCAAATGGACAATATCATATATTTTGCAAAAACCTTCGGATAAACTCATTATTTATCATAACAAAGATATTGTTACAGAAAAAGAGTTTGTGATTGGTGATGGTATATGCTATGAGATTAAAGAATCTCTTTATTATCAAGGTAACTCTGCATTCAAAATACCAGATCCAAGTATTTTTCCATCATTGATATTGTTTAATCATCCATCATTTGGAAAACTCTTCAATTATATAGATAGTACAGAAGCTGAACCAAAAAATAGTTCAATTATATTAGAATTACTAAATTATTTGCCTACTCGAAATATTGAAAATGATATCCTTAACCGAAGTGTTATTGATGAAGAAGTTTGTAATGATTTTTTTAATAATGCAAAGCCATTTTTATCTTTTTACCGGCTTAATTCTATGGGAAAATATCTCACTAATTTCTTAATACCAAAAATGCCTGTTGGTTGTTTTGTTTCATTAGTAAATTTTGCTCTCTACAAAGCAAAAGATATGTATGAGTTTTCTTCTCAGTGTATATTGTCTTTGCTTAAGCTACTGAACTATGGCTTTACTAAGCTTGGATCTGAAGATCTTGAAAAAATGGCTGTAATTGAAATCGGCCAAGATTCTTTTGATAAGCTTGTTCAATGGATCTTAAGTTTTCTTGTTGATAATATAAAACGAAAGGATATGGAAATGCTAGTTCTTTTACTCGGATTTCTTGATAACATAACAAAGGTACATTCAGTATATTTTCAAAATTGTAAAGAAATTACCGACCTTATAACCAAAGGTATATTTTATCAAAAAAAGACAGTTCGAAGTCTTTTGTATAATTCTTTGAATCGGGTTGATACTATTGCATATTGTGATAAGTTAACATCACTAATTACCATTGCCAATAATGACTATTGTGATTTTTACTTTTTATTGTTCTCCAAAGTCATTAAAGAGACTCCCCAACCGGATCTGGTTTACAGGAGTATTCGGGATTCCGTATTTCTTTTTTATATCCCATCTCGATCTGATTCGAATTCTATCCTATCACAACTCACTTTTATACCACCCCCAGATGCATTTACACAAGGAATCTTTTCATCATTAGGATTATTAATTAAGCGTACAGAATTTAAGTTTGACGATGATAGTATGTTTAATTTCTTGATAGATAATATTTTATTCAATCCATTTAAGTATTTTCACCCAACACAAGCATTTTTTGATATATTAATGCATTTTATAGAGTTATCACCTGGATTGGTTTCTGTGGTTCAGCCTAAACTTGAAACGATTTTGACATTTAGCAATGTTAGTAATAAATTATCATCAAAAGATGTTGTTTCTTCAAATGTACAAAGAAGAGGTTTGTTTAATCTAGGAGCTACATGTTATTTGAATTCATCACTTCAACAACTTTTTAATATCGAGGAGTTTCGTTCAATATTGCTTAGAGAGTTTTTTGAACAACCTTTATGGCTTAATTCTTTTCAAAATTTAATTGCGGATTTGCTCTTCTTACCAACAAATGCTGTTGATCCATCATTGTTTATAAGTACTTTTCGCTGGTATGGTGATGCAATCAATCCGAGGGAGCAACAAGACGCAGTGGAGTTTATCCAGATGTTACTGGATCAAATTGGACAGAATATTCCTGACATTCCAAAACTGTTTACTGGAAAGATCATTCATCAAATTGTGGGAACTAATGTTTCATATAGTGGCGAAACATATGAAGATTTTGTTACTTTTTCTCTTGAAGTGAAAGATATGCAAAATCTTGAGCAATCTTTGCAAACTTTCATGCTCCCAGACGATTTTTCTGGATCCGAGCAATACAATGCCGATGGGATTGGAAAAATTGATGCAAAAGCATATCATCGAATACTTAAAGCGCCTCAGATTCTTATAGTTCAGCTTAAACGATTTTTATATAACATGAAAACTGGCCAAAGAGAAAAAATTAACTCAAAGTTTTCATTTCCACAGAGTTTTGATTTGAGCAATGCAATGAGAGATCAAACTCAGCCTCTATATTATGATTTGATTGGGGTGACAATGCATATGGGCAGTGCTAATGGTGGTCACTATTACACATATGCAAAATCAGATTCAAAGCAATGGTATACATTTAATGATTCTAGTGTTCGCAAGTTCAATCCCGAAAAACTTGAAGAAGTTGCAATGGGGGGATCATACATCCAGAATAATTTTTATTATAATAATACAATCGAGAGCAACTCTAGTGCATATTTGTTGTTTTATCGGCAAAGAAGTGAGATTAATGAAGACTTTATCCCATTAAATATGAATATTGATATTCTTTCCAATCTTTCTGGCAGGGTAAAATCTCTGATCTTGAAACAAGTACTTAAGAATGATTTGTATACGAAATTTGTTCTTTCTATCGCTTCTAAATCTAATGACTATTCACTTACCCATAAATGTCTTCTCCAAACACTTAATGCATCAAAAGAAAAAGTTTCTCAAATCTCTATAATATCTGCCCTTAAAGAGAATTGTCTTAAGGACCCATCATTATATCAATCTGTATTGGAACAGAAATCTCTAGGTATATATTTATTACATGCAGAAAGTGATATAAGGCGAGCGTTTGCTGATATTGTAATTGATGGAATTGGGATTATTGGGGATTATACATCCTATTTTAATTTTATAAATACATCTGTGGCGAATATAAAAACTACATTCGTGGCATTTTCCGAATTATTAATACCGCTTTCTCATTTGATTAATACTAAAAAAATTAGTGACATTGATATTTGGATTGGTGTTCTAATTAATATTTTAGAATATGCTTCAACTACATTAGCCACTTCATTTGAATCGAAAAAATTTGAAATGAAATATGTATTTATTACTCTTAAAACAGCATTTGAATCCCAGAATACTTTTTTATGTAGCGCCTACCCACAATTTCTTACAATACCAATTATTAATGTTTTTTCTGAGTCTTTTATTGATTGTTTTGACTGCATTTCATTGTTTTCCACAATTGTATCCAAAAAAGAATGCTACAATACTTTTTGCAAAGTGATATTTAATGTGGATAAGATGAAACCATCATTTCTCCTATTTATATACATAGTTTCTCTGACTATTAGAAAATATCATGGAGACGAGTTACTACGTTGGGTTATGTGTCTTGATCAAAAATCCATGAATTATTCATATTCAGGTTTTCTGAAGTTACTTTCTGAATATAAACCAGCATCAGACAGCACGTTTCATGAATTTTTTGTTAATGATTCAGATTTATGGATTAATAACTGGCTACTCTCCAAAAATCAAGAGGTCCAGAATCAGGTCAAGTCTATCTTTTATTCCCAGTTTCCTAAAATGAATGGAAAAAATAGCATTTTGCCTGATGATCAAGAATTTATTGAAGTCCAACAAATTGTTAAGGATTTACTTAAGAAAATGAAAACAGTATTTGATATTGTTAACTCTAGCTTGGATGATTTTACCAGTGTCAGATCGACGCCTCTGGACGTTTATCTTTCAATTCTGAAATGGAGCCTGACAAAAACTAATTCCCAAAGTCTGATTATTCCATGTTCTGTAATTATTGTAAAATTCTTCAGTATAATTTCAGGATCATTTTATTGCTCAACTCTTGAGATTATTGTAAAATTTATGGAGGGATTACTGAATAATGATCAGCTTGATGAGTTTTTCCAGAAAGCATCCTATTCAAGTTTTATCTCTTCTTTTAAGTCAATTAGAATTGATTCTAACAATGAAGCACCATTTGCTCTCTTGGTAAATATGACTCCCATATCTAAATCACAATATTTCTTGAAGAGTGATCTTTTCGCAAAGGGGGTTGAAAACATGCTTTGTCCATTTGTCGGATGCTCAAAGAGATTTTATGATTTTCTAACACAATTGTTAGTTCAAGAAAACAAAAAAATAATTGTGAAAACAATTTTTGATATCAAAACATTTAGGTCTCATTTTAGTTCTAATTCAGTTCTGTATTTTGATTTATGTTATACCACTTTATCAAAGTATTGTGATGAGTATGAAAAGTTATATTCTAACCAAATTCCCCAATTTATCCTGAATGTACTAAGCAGAGACATCAAAAATAATGATGTAAAGATAAAGGAATACTCAGACAAATTAATTAAGATTTTATCAAAATATCTTCAATGTGTTAATTCTGAAGCCAAAAATACCAAAAAACCAGAAAAAATACTGAATGAATTTATTGTAAGCTTAGGGAAATATAACAGTTTATACTCTGATATGATTAAATTGATCTTTCATGAAACAGTACCTAACATCGTTAAAGAGTCTGTTTGGAATTTGATTGAGACTTTCATTGATTTAGGTGGAGAATATTTAAATATTATTAGCCCCATTATTCGGAGCAATGTTATCAATCAGAGCCCTTCTTCTTTATGGAATCAGATTATTGGAATAATTTATCAATATTGTACAAAAGTGTTTAATACAGATAAAACAACTCAAGAGAGAATCTTGTGCTGGTTAATAGAGGAGATTGTCCCAATGTCAAATATTTCGGGATCAGATGTAGCATTATCATCACTTATTTTTATGGTTTATACTTTGATTCAAAGCAGTGATTCTTTTGATCCGATATTGATATATACAAAGATAAAAGAAATGCTTAGGTTTGTAATATTGGAAAATTCATCTTCATCAATGTATAGTCGCAGTTCCATGAAGCTTATTATTCATCTTTATCGTTCAGAAACCCTCGATATAGAACCATATATGAACAAATATTTCAATAATCTTCAAGCATTTATTAATGAATTTGTCAGTGGTAATGATGAACATGTCATCTATATCAAAACAATCATCGAATTCCTTATTTTATCACAGTACCCACTTACGGACAAGCATTCTTTGATTACCCAGTTTCTTGAGAGTATTAGCACCTGTAATCATCAAAATGCTGCTGAAATACTCAAAATGGTTCAAAACTTGATGTAAAGCTCATTTATTAAATCTATTTAGCTATTGCATGTCCGGATTCTTCTAGATGTGAAAACAACTTTGTTTTTGAAGAAAAGGCCGCCCTGCATCTTCTACAAACAAATGCCCCACCCTGTGTTGATTGAGTCTTCTTCTGTTTTTGATCTGTTTTTTTCTTTTTGGGTTCAGATTTGGCTTCTTCTTCATCATTCATGGATTCTGTTGGTTTGGGTTCATCAAGGTTATCTAAAACTTCATCAAGTTTTTTCTGCTTCTTTGTTGATCTTGGCTGGCTAAACATATCAACACTCTCTTCCCTATTGATAGGCTTTCCTTTTTTCTCTGTCTTAGCTTCTTGGGCTAGGGCTTGAGCAGCTATTTTTTCTTTCCTCTCCTTATCTTTTTGAAGTTTAATCTTCCTTCTTTCCTTTTTAGTGAGAATTTGTTTGGATTTTTTGTTGTTCTTTTCATCTTCCTCTTCCTCCTCTTCTTCTTCATTGTTTTCAACAACAATATTTTCTGGTGCTTCCTCTTTTCTTGCAAGCGGGGATACAATTTTGGACATATCAACACTGGGATTTATCCTCTCAATTTCATCAGAAGTTAATCCAAGAAGAGTGAAAATATAAGCAGTGTGCTCATATAATGTTGGATTATTCAAAAAGTCTTCTCTTGGGATAGTTGTATTCTTTCTATGTTTCTTTGTTTCACAATGCGATTTAAAAACAGACTCGTTTGCCATCTCTCTTTGGCAGTACTCACATTTCCATTCTTTGTCCTCTACTTCATCAAACTCTTTCAGATATAAAAGATCATTTTCGGTGTATTCACGATACTCGTGGAACTCTGGAATCTCCTCCATTTCTTTTTGCTTCTTTTCATTCCTTTTCCTTTCCTCTTCAGCAGCTCTTTCTGCCTTTTGCTTAGCAATAAGTTCGATCTGTGATGTAACTCTTGGATCTCTCTTCTTCACAAAACCTACTAGCTCCCTAACAGCAGTGACAAATTCTCTTTCAGCTTTCTGTTTCAGTTTCGTGTTCTCTTTTGACATTTCTCTTCTATAAAAAGCATTTGGAGCCTCAGTAAGCTTGTACTTATCAGCATAAGCGAAAGATCTTTTTGTAACAAAACATGACCAAAATGAATAAAATGTTTCAACATCTTTCCAAGATGTCCTGGAATCACCAAAAGTCGGGGCTTGTGCTTTTTCTTCTTGAGCCAATTGAGAAAACGCATTCCTAAACACAGTGAAAAACCCGTGCTTATTATCATTAAACCCTTGAAATGCTCCAGCATTAAACAACCCCATAATATCCACTTTGGTAGCAGCCATTAATCCTTCAGCTTCCTCTCCATTATTCCTATGTCCATCATACCATGCTCGCTCGTGTTGATCAGATAAAACAGAATAAGCATGTTCGATGAGCTGAAATACACGCGTTGCTTCTTTAATATTTTGGGGGTTACGATCTGGATGCCATTTCATGGCGGCCTTATAATAAGCTTTTTTCAACTCATTCGGTTGAACATCCTCGTCAACATTCAGCAATTCGTAATAATCAGTGTGATCTCCTATCTCAGATGCCTCCATGAAAATGGCGGTTTATTGGCCAAAATCAGGAAAATTTAAGATTTTGATGAAACTTGTTCTTCATCAATAATAATGTGGATATAGTGTGAAAAGAATTGGATCAAATAACAATATTGAGAGTTTGCTACATTTCATTCACAATTAGAAAGCTGGTACAACATATTTAATTGGGGAAATGATAGTGTTTTTGATGGTTGAGATGTTTAGATGCTTGAATCATTAGAAAATCATAGTGATGTCGTTCGCTGAATGTTAGTGTTGAAGCTCTTGAACGTGGTATGAAGGAGGATGGACTTCATATTTGAGTTATTCTTTTTTGGTATTTAAAGGAATTAAATATATGGAAATAATGTTATCCGTGCTTGATTAAAAGATTTGATTTTGGTTTTTATTTGATTGAATCTCCATTATTATTTTAATAGCATCCTCCATATTTCTTCAGAATTTCTTTGCAATTATTGTTTGCTATAGAGAATGGAGTATTTGAATTCTTGTTTTTAGGATTTAATTCTACCCCCTTGTTGATTAGATACGTAACAATTTTGAGAAACCCACCATGAGATGCCCGATGAAGTGGAGTGAAGCCTTATTAGATTTCTCAAGATAAGCATCTATACCATTTATTGTTGCACCATGATTAACTAAACACTCAAATACATCTTGTTGATTATTAACAACAGCAAAAAATAGAGGAGTCCATGAATGTATTCCTCCTTGTACTTCCATTTTAGCTCCTTTTTTCACCAAAAAGTCAACAACATTAACATGACCTTTATCTGCAGCTAAATGAAGCGGAGTGTTTTTAATAATATATCAATTCCATCATTATTCTGAGTTTCTATAATCCCTTCCTTTGAAAGAAGAAATTCAACAATTTGAAGATGACCATTTAATGCTGCAAAATGAAGAGGTGTGTTATTATAGTAATAACATCAATATCTTTATTTAATACATTAATATCTGCTTTTCCTTCAATAAGAAGCTTCACAATTTCAGGATGGCCATTTAATGCTGCAAAATGAAGAGGTGTGTTATTATAGTAATAACATCAATATCTTTATTTAATACATTAATATCTGCCTTTTTTTCAATAAAAAGCTTCACAACTTCAAGATGACCATTTATAGAAGCTTTATGAAGAGGGGTCATTTCATGAATATTGGTGATACATTAATACCTTTGATGTTAATATCTATACCTTTATCAACATAATCTCTCACTTTTACCAAATCACCTTTATAAGATGCCTCCAGTATTCCTTCTTCAA
>Ga0074193_1000904_pt1 | contig 42923 bp, 36 predicted proteins | sample EPASupsiteHSE605_FD_64523 | JGI IMG/M metagenome (GOLD analysis project Ga0074193, IMG submission 64523) | Bioremediated contaminated groundwater from EPA Superfund site, New Mexico - Sample HSE6-05 | ecosystem: Environmental > Aquatic > Deep subsurface > Groundwater > Contaminated ...
CTCAATGTTTATACCGGCAAGATCGAGGACATGTTCGAAAATAACGTTGTCGAACCTCTCAGGATCAAGACCCAGGCAATCAATGCAGCCACAGAAGCCGCAATCATGATTCTCAGGATCGATGATGTAATTGCTTCATCAGGTGCAGGCAGAGCAGGTCCGGGAGCAGGTCCAGGCGGCGAAATGCCTGAAGATATGATGTAATAAAGATATAACGTAATATTTTCGTATAAATCCGGGATTGCCGGAAGTTTCCAGCTTCCCGGATCTTTTTTTAATTTCAGGATATTTATAAAAAATAATTACAAATTGTAATGAGTTATATTTACCCACTTTCCCCAGTAAATTTTCGTAAATTCATATTTTCCCGCTATCGGTTTTTAACTAAACGTGGATTTACTGGACTTTTTACGCAGTAGGCAAAAGCACCTATGTAATGTATTTATAGACCAGAAAATGATATCAATCAATTTTCATAGCTTTCTGCAAATAGTCTAAATTAATCAGATTTGTTGCAAAAACACCAGGAAAATTGTTGATTTTCGAAAAAATACTGCAGAATGTGGAATTTAGATCTCTTAGGAAATAATTCAGATCTCTTAGGAAATAAATCAGAGTCAGGTTTCTAAAACCAAAAAAATCTAAAAAATTTAAAACTAGCGTTTTTTAGCTATTTATACCGAATGTTACTGAACTGCTAAAATCAATGGTTCAGTAAAAATTGTTATCTGGCTTCATAGCAGGAAATCTCCCTGGCGTCTACCCGGACTGGTTTCCCAAGCTCGCTTGAAATAACATTTCTTATCCTTGCCATACATCTGCACTGAAGCTGGATGCGGGCTGACACAGCTTCTCGTTCTTCAACGTAGAAATCGTTCGAACTGACGATGGAATGAACCGAAATCTGCTTCTGTACAACTTTTGCTATGAGACCCTGAGTCCCATCCATGAGATCCTGAAGGCTAGTAGATGTCAGGAGAACATTATCTCCTACATTGAGCCCGAGTACTCCTACGAAATTTTGAGGACTCCGAATCTCAAGAGTCCTGAGATGGTGTTTCTTCAGGACCTCGATAAGAGAATCAGCAATTCCTGTTAACGCGATGTACTCCATGGGATCACCCGTACATTGGGAACTCCTTCTTTACTTCTCCTTTCTGCTCCGTAGTCTGAACATCTTCAGCAAGCCTCTGGAGTTCGACCTCTATACGTTCAGCCTGCTCTATAAGCCGAACTGTACTTATTGAAAGTCCATATAGCTCGTTTAAAACATCAATGACAGCAGAAGCAGCTCTTGGGTCAGGATTCTGGGTTCTGGTAGCACCAAGCAGGCTAAATGCAGGAATTCCACGCAGCAAACATTCAGCCATAACACTTCCAGAAATACCAGAGATAGTTCCCATCTGGAAAACCTCTACCTTTTCCTTGATTCTGTCCAGCATTTCCTGAGTGGTGGCTGCCCCGAAGACTTTATGCCCCCCGTCCATAATGGCAATTCCTGCAATGGAAGCAATTTCTTTTACGTTAATAGACTCAGCCCAGTCTACGAGAGCATTGCTAACATCGTAGGAAACAGTGTGACTGATAGGAATATCGGAAATTACAACAATCAGGTTATGTTCCACATTTTCATAAATCCTCACAGGCATATTTATAAGTCCCTCGTAAAGCACTGCAATCGAGGGGAAATACCTGGATTCGATAGAACCAATGTATTCCATTTTCAATTCTTCTATCATATGCTGACTTGCAATATTCCCCACAAGCCCGATTCCGGGAAAACCTTCAATCAAAATAGGATTTTTTGATTGCACAGGTTTAGTAATAATCTTCACGTCATTATTGTCATAATCTGTATTTGACAAGTAACCACCTCAGCGAAATACAACCCCTATCATTATATCGGAACTAATCCTAGATAAACAAGCTTCTCAGCAGCTCGGATCTATGCTACTTCCTGAACACACATAACATGAAAATACAATTGATCCAGAGCTTCGGCCACCATAACCCTATTTTTGATAAAAAGAGAATCTTTTTAATATATATTTTTTCTCCTGATAGGGAAATGTAGATTTAGTAAAAAATTATAAAAAAATTGGATTTCTTATCTCAGCTGGAGAGTTTGACAGAAATACCATTCTATAAAAGATATAAAAGGAGAAAAATGTAACAGATAGGTAGAGAGTAGAAGAATCTATGAAAAGAAACAATCGAACAGGACAAATAAAAAGAAGTATTCGAGTACGGTAAAATAGTTCATAAAAAGAGACATCCAAACACAGTGAGCTAATCAAAAGAAACACAAGAACACAGGAGGAAAAACTCATGGAAAAACCTATTCTCTATTTTGACAACGTAGGAGAATCAAATACTGATGCTGTTATTGAGGCGACCGCAAAAAGGGCGGCAGAACTTCAGATATCCCATATTGTGGTAGCAAGCACCAGCGGAAAAACCGCACTAAAAATGGCAGAGGCTGTAAAAGGCAGTGGTATAAAGGTTATTGGAATAAGCCACCAGTACGGACAGAATAAGAAAGGCGAATGGGAAGTAGAAGAGGAATATAAAAAGAAGCTTGAAGAACTCGGAGCCGTGATAACAACTCAGTCACATATGTTTTCCGGAATTGAGCGCTCGATTACAAAGAAGTTTGGAGGTTATTCTAGACTGGAAGTTATTTCCGATACTTTTAGGTCTCTCTTCGGAAAAGGCTTCAAAGTAGCCATTGAAGTTGCAGTTATGGCAGCCGATTCAGGCCATATTCCAGTTTCCGATAACACGGAAATCATAGCAATTGGAGGCACAAGACAGGGTGCAGACGTAGCCCTTGTGCTCAGGCCAGCTCATAGTGGAGATTTCTTCTCCCTTCAAGTTCGGGAGATTATTGCCATGCCACGAGCTAAAGAAGACTGAGGCAAGAAAAAGTAGAAAAAATCAGGTGAAATATAAAGAGAAACATAAATGAGAAACATAAATGAGAAACATAAATGAGAAACATAAATGAGAAACATAAATGAGAAACATAAATAGGAAACATAAATAGGGGACGTAAATCCTTACATTGGTGATTCAACTTTTCATTTAAGATTGATGAGGAAGCTCAGGTGATTTACTGGAATTGCCCTGGCTTCTCACTATTCCCCAAAGATAGATATATCTGAGAAACATCTATAACGCCGGCATGTCAGCAATATTTGAAATTCTCGACAAGGACGCAGGTGGCAGGATAGGAAGACTCAGGACTCCCCATGGGACTGTTGAAACACCTACCGTTATGCCTGTGATTAATCCAAATATCCAGCTTATCCCCCCGAAAGAAATGCGGAACTTCGGGGCAGAGATCTTGATTACTAATTCCTACATTATTTACCGCAAGGAAGAATTGAGAAGTATCGCCCTGGAAAAAGGGCTACATGAGCTCCTGGGTTTTGACGGACCAATTATGACGGATTCAGGTTCTTTCCAGCTTTCCGTATATGGCTCCGTCGAAGTTACGAATGAGGAAATTCTCGGGTTCCAGCAAAAGATAGGAAGCGACATTATTGTACCGCTGGACATCCCCACACCCCCTGATGTTCACTACCTACGGGCTGAAGAGGAACTTGCAATTACAGCCGAACGCCTGGAAGCGGCACGCAAGTTTATCCAGAGTGAGCAGCTTCTTGCAGGACCAGTTCAGGGTTCGACGTATCCTGAGCTGAGGGAAAAAGCTGCTTCCCACTTGAAAGACTTTAATTTTGAAGTTTATCCCCTCGGAGCAGTTGTGCCCCTAATGGAGGCCTACCGTTATGCCGAACTTGTTGACGTGATTGCTGCGTCTAAAAAAGGTCTCTCTCCGGCTGCCCCTGTCCATCTTTTTGGGGCAGGCCACCCAATGATGTTTGCCCTTGCGGTAGCCATGGGCTGTGATCTTTTTGATTCGGCAGCTTATGCCCTTTACGCAAAGGACGGGCGTTATATTACTGTAAACGGGACTTACCATGTGGAGAAACTAAATTATCTTCCCTGTTCCTGTCCTGTCTGTTCAAAGTACACTGCAGATGAACTGAAAAAAGCCAATAACCGAGAAGAACTTCTTGGAAGGCATAACCTTTATGCAACTTTTGCCGAAATCCGGCTTATCAAACAATGCATAAAAGACGGAAAACTGCTTGAACTTGTAGAGCAACGCTGCCGTTCTCACCCTAAACTTCTGGATGGGGTAAAAAAGCTTTATACTCATTCTTCCTGGCTTGAGCAGCTTGATCCGGCTACAAAAGGTACTTTCTTCTACTGCGGGCCCGAGTCCTCTTTCCGTCCTGAGGTCCTACGTTTTGGGAAACGACTTAATAGATTTAGCCTTCAAGGTTCGGTAATTATTAGAGCAAGTCCGATAAAAGGAGAAAAAGATTACGACCAGATCCTTACTTTCAAAGCGCCTTTTGGAGCATTTCCAATTGAAATGGAAGAAGTGTATCCTTTCAATGCTGAAGTCCCGAAACTTCCGGATTACGAATCACTCAATACAGCTCTTTCAAACACTCTTAAACTGATCGACTTAAACCCAAAAGCCGAATTTACTTTTATCTGCGAAAAGGAGTTCAGACATCCTTTAATTGAAGAAATAAGCAAAAGAGCAAAACTGGTATACAGGGAAGACTGGAAAAAAGAATAAATTTCAGGGAGCTAATTAATAGCACTTCAGATTATACAACACTTTAGATTATACAGCACTTAAGATTATACAGCACTTTAGACTTTGTAAGTTTTTCATACTTAAAGAATCAAAACTTGCCTCAAAAGAGATAAAAAGGAAACTTTTTTGAAGTGCAAACATTTATAAATTACCTGCAAAGAACCCTCTAAACAGGGAAAGAGCTGAGTTATAAAGTGAATATAGAACTTTCAAGCCCATACAGAAACTTTCAGATCATACAGAAACTTTCAGATCATACAGAGCTTTCGTACAAACTAGAAATATAGGTGAAATTATTGTCCCTTACAGCAAGAATCGGTGAACTGAGTCCTTATCTGCGGCTGTTGAGACCCGAACTCTACTACATGGACCTTACCCTACCTGCCTCAAGTGCAATCCTTGCTTCATACCTGGCTACCGGAGGACTTCCTGAGCTCCTCCCCTTCCTGATCGCGGTAATAGGTGGCTTTGCAGCCATTACGAGTTCATACGTTTTCAATGACTGCTGTGATATTGATATCGATACGATCAACCTGCCTGGCCGTCCCTTGCCCTCCTCTAAAGTGTCAAAGAATTCCGCGCTTATTTATACTGTATTTTTATTAGTAGTTGCGGGGGCAGCAGCGACTTACCTGAACCCTGAATCTCTCGCAACCCTCATTATTGCAGCTGCAGTTATCACAATATATTCAATCTTTGCAAAAAGGAATACTTTCCTCAGTTTTTTGCCAGTAGGTATTTCCTATGGACTTGTACCTGTTGGTGTCTGGCTCGCCTTTGACCCTGCAGGTCTCCTGAAAGGCAGTGACGGAGTAATTCTCCCTTTGCCGGCTATTTGCTTCGGGCTAATGATATGCGTTACGGACTGGGCTTTTACCCTTGGAGGAGTTTCCAGAGATGTGGAAGGGGACAGACTGAAAGGCGCTCCAACGATGCCAGTAACTTTTGGAATCCCTTTTACTGCCAGATTCGTTACGTTCTGGTGGATTGTCGGAGTTATCGCTTCACTAATCATAGGTTGGTCGGCCCATCTTGGACCTGTATACTTTGCAGGAGCCCTTACTTCAGGACTCTGGATGCTTACTCAGTGCCTTGATTTCATCAAGCATCCTACTCCTGATAGAGGTGGCAAGCTCTTTCTTAACGGTTCAAACTACAGAGCGATTATGTTCGGATCAATGATTTTTGACGTAATACTATGCATTTATGTAGGGAGTTATACCTCCATTCTCTGGTAAAACAGGTAGAGAAAAATGGATGCGGATATTATTGTAATAGGGGCATCTCCTGCAGGGCTGATGACTGCAAGGAACGCCTGTGAGAAAGGAGCAGCGGTCCTTATACTAGAAAAAAAAGAAAAGATAGGATATCCTCCCCATCCTGCAAATTCTTTTTTCAAAGGGATGTTAGATAAATGCGGAGAAAAGGCAGATCCGTCTTATGTTGTGCATTATCTTAAAGGCATGAAGATTATTTCCCCATCAGGAAGAACAGTTGAGGTTGAAGCTCCCGGATACGCTATTGATAAAACGGCTTTCGACAGGTTTTATGCAGAGAAAGTAATGAAAACCGGCGTAGATCTTCGAACAGGAGTGAAAGTGCAGGATATCCAGAAGGAAGGAGATAAATTTACTGTTAACACATCTGCCGGAGTATTTACCTCAAAACTGGTTATTATTTCCGACGGTATAAATTCAAAAATGGCTTCCCTTGTGGGCCTGAAGACAATGAAGCATCCTGAAGATATTGCCTGGGGAATTGAACTGGATATTAGAAGTCCCGGACTCGGTAAACCAAAGATGTTTGAGTATTATATAGGAAATCATGCTCCAGGCTGGAAAACTACATATTCTCCAAGAGGAGGCGACAATGCCGCAATCGGAGCTTATGTACGCCGGTGTGGACCCGACGCAACGCCTTACCTTAACGCCTGGGTTGAAAATTTCAAAAAGCTTAAAGGCCTCGAAGAACTTGAAGTTGTAAGAAAACTTTCCGGAGGAGACCCTATAGTGACCCTTCCAAAGGAGTACATAGCAGATGGGATGATGGTTGTTGGCGGGGCAGCAGGTCAGTCGGGAATAGGCTATGCAATGAGGGCAGGCCAGATATGCGGAGATGTCGCTGCAAATGCCATAAGTAAAGGAGATGTCTCAAAATCCTCTCTCTTAGCATACCAAAAGGACTGGAGAAAAGAGTTTCTGGCCGAACACTACCTGGGTCGAATGGGGCTTGAGACTCTGAGAAAAATGACGGATAGAGAAATTGATGAGATGGCTAAGGTCTTTGAGAAGGAAGATCTCTCATTTATTCATGGAAGTTCAGTTGAGCAGGCTATGCAGGTTTTTGCGTTCATGCTGAAGAAAAAACCCTCTGCAATCTTAAAGTGCAGGGCGTTCCTCAGGAATAGATAAACTGAAATTTAATAGAGCAAAAGAGAACGAAATATGGACATTATCAAATGCCAGGTGCAGGAACAATATGCAATACGATTTCTATAAAAGCCCTCTTTTTAGAGTTTATACTGAGATCGAAGACGGACGCATGAGGATGAAAACCAGCGGGGCTGCATCTATCCTTATTAGAAAAATTCTTGAGAAAAACCTCTCAATCTTTGAAGGTGAAAAGCCTGCAAAAGTCGAGGCTGACCGTCTCATATGCTCAACCTGGATGCCCCCGGTGCCAGGCAAGGGTTTTGACCGCCTGGTAAAAAGCCAGATTTTTTCCATGATGGGAAAAATGATTCCGGACCAGGTAACTATTTCTGTTACTGAAGAATGTCCTAACAACTGTATTCACTGCGCTCTACCTGACACGAAAAACCGGAAAAAGCTTACTCCCGAAATCGTAAAATCTACAATAGATCAGGTGCTCGAAATGGGTACAACCTTCTTGATCTTTGACGGAGGTGAGCCCCTGACCTACCCTGACCTGGAAGAATTGATAAGGTACGTGAACCCTGAAAAAGCGATCACAGGCATGTTTACTTCAGGGGTAGGGCTGACTGAAGAACGAGCCAGCAACCTGAAAGAAGCGGGCCTTTATTCCCTTACTGTAAGTTTCGACAGTGCGTATGAAGATAAGCACGATCATGTAAGGGGTAGAAAAGGAGTTTTTAAAAGCGCGATTGAAGCTGTCAAAAACGGAATTAAGGCAGGACTGCTTGTGAATATATATGTGGTACTTTCCAGGGATAATGTGAACGAGCTTGAAGAGCTATATGCTCTTTCATCGGAACTTGGAGTCCATGAACTCTCCTTTTACGAAATAGTCCCTACGGGCAGGTGGATGGACCATGCATCTGAAATCATGACCCCAAAAGACATGAGAAAATTTGAGAATTTTGTGTCCGGAGCCAGGGAGAAAGAAGGCCCAAGAATATTTCCTATCCCTCAGGTCATGAAGACAACAGGCTGCATGGCAGGCCGGAAGTGGCTCCATATAACTCCGGAAGGAGATATTCTACCCTGTGCCTGTATCCCGATTCCTTATGGAAACGTCCATAGAGACAGGATAAAGGATGTCTGGAAAAAGATAAGGGAAGACCCTGCGTATAATGCAAAATGCTGCCTTATGAGAAACCCTGAATTCAGGGAGAAGTACCTGAAGCTTTCAGAATAAATTGAGGGCGATTATTGAAAGTTTCGGAATAAAGTGTGAAGAAAGTTATAGTTCTGCGATTAAAATTCCTTTCTTAAACTAAAAAAGTGATAGCTAACATAGCTTGAGCTGTCTGGAAGATAGTCTGGAATATAATAGCAAAGTACAGAACAGCTAGTCAAACAAAAACAAAATGTACAACAGTACAGGATGGAATGAACCCAAAAAATCGGGATGCAGGTAGAAATATACCTGCAACGGAAATTGAAGCCTTTCAGCCAAATTTTTGTTGAGATGAATTAGACTAAGCCCGACCTCTGAAGAGTCATAAGGTCTTCGGTAGTAAGTTTTGCTCCGCCCTTGAACTTTTCGAAAATGGATTTAGCATCCTTCTGAAGTTCGGACTTGACAACGCGGGATTTCCCTTCTTTGTCTTTCTTCTTGAGCTTGAAGATTTCTTTGTCAAGGTCCCGGATTTCCTTCTGGGCATTGATGAAAGCCTTATGCTGTTCGTCAGCTGCTTCCTGGGCTTTTACAAACTCTCTGTGGGCAATGTCAGACTCTGCCCTGGTTCTGTCAGCCTCTTTGAAAGCTGCAATCATCTTTTCATGATATTCCTGAGCCTGCCTGGCATATTCGGCCAGCTCGGTATGGAATTCTGAGGCTTCATCTCGGATTTTCTGGGCTTCGTCCAGAAGATCCTTTAGTTCGGAGTTGCTCTCGAGCTGGACTTTTTTGACCTGATACTGCTTTTGAAGCTGAGTAATTTTCCCAACGAGTTCCCTTTCCTTGGTTGTACTCAGGACTTCAGTCTGCTGGGCAAATTCAAGGCGATCAATATCTTTTCTCAGAGCTTTGATCGAAGGGCCACCCATATTGCTCTGCTTCCTGATGGAGTCAGCCTTTGAGAAAAGCTCGTTTGCCTTAGCATTAGTGTCATCGCGCTTATTCTTGTATTCGCTGACCTTTTCATTAATTTCATCCCTGAGGACTTTTAGTTCCTGGGCTTCATTAATAAGGTCTTTTGTCTTCTTGTTCAGGTCATTACGCTTTGCAGCGAGGGCACTGGCCTCTGTGTTTAAAGCATTCCTTTTTTCCTTGGATTCTTCAGAAATGTCCTTCAAATCTGATCTTTTTTTCTGCAATTCCTTTAGCATCTCTTATTGTGCCTCCCGGTCCAGCAAAAAAGCTGGCATTTTAGTAGTTCTATTGTTCGATGTCGACATGCTGTGCCTGATTACAACATTGATAAGAAAGAGATTCTAGAACAGGGATAACGGCTCTAAGGTCTTTTTTTGTTATGACCACGTCCGCATATTCCCTCAGGATGGGCTTGGGATTGAAAGCTATGGCAAAACCTGCTCTCTCAAAGACACAGGCATCGTTTGCGCCGTCCCCGACAACTACACATTGCTCTGGCCGAACCCCGTTTAGTCGGGTAAGTTCTTCGAACACCTTTGCTTTGGAGTCGCTCTGTGTGATTGGGCCTACGACTTTGCCTGTAAGGCAGCCGTCTTCCACAAGCAGTTCGTTGGAAACAATGAAATCAATGCCAAGCGCTTTGCCTATCGTATCGGCAGAGATGGTAAATCCACCGGAAATCATTGCAGTTTTATAGCCTCTACTTTTGACATAGAGGATAAGATCTGCCGCTCCCGGCATCAGATCGATCTGGTTTACCGCATCAAGGGCAGTTTCGAGAGGAAGTCCCTTAAGAAGCCTGACCCTTTCAATAAGCGCTTGCTCAAAATCAAAGTCTCCATACATCGCTTTCTTCGTAATCTCCTCTACTTTGCTTACAACACCTGCAGCCCTGGCGAGCTCATCGATAGTCTCAGCGTCTATAAGGGTGCTATCCATATCAAAAACAATCATTTTGTTTCCAGTAAAATTATGCATAGGACAGTTCACTCAATCAAAACCTGGACTTGAATAACTATTAGATATAGCGGGATAATTTCCCGAAAAAGGGCATGCTGCCTGGTGTACCTTCTTCAGGGGTACCCCCGCAATTTAGTATAATACATTTGCCCTGACATTAAAAGCCCACCAACGGATAAAGTTTTCAAATTATAATACGGGTTCTGTGAAACAAGACCACAAAACAACAGCATTGATGTCAACGTTTTTGAGTGAAATAAATCACATCCTTTTTAAGCTTTTCGGAGGGGCAGAGAAAGATATTGAATAATAGTTATATATTATATCTATATTTATAAAATAAAGTTGATAAGGATATAATCTGCCAAAAGGATTATAAACCCATTAGGAATTCCATTATTGAAGAAATTGGTTAACACAGGATTTTGAGAAAAATGGTCAACATAGGTTTTATAAAAATGGGCAACCTGGGAATGAGCCAGGTTATTAATCTGATCCAGGATGAAATTGCAGCAAGAGAGGGAATTACGGTACGTGTATTTGGTACAGGTGCCAAAATGAGCCCTGCCGAGGCTGCAGCTTCCGAAAGTTTTAAACAGTGGAATGCAGATTTTGTGGTTATTATTAGCCCTAACGCCGCAGCTCCGGGTCCCACCGCAGCTCGTGAGATATGGAAGGACGTTCCCTGCATTGTAATCTCAGATGGCCCAACAAAGAAAGAAGCCAGAGAAGCTTTTGAGAAGGACGGTTTTGGATATATTATCCTCCCAGTAGATCCTCTTATCGGAGCCAAGAGAGAGTTTCTTGACCCTGTAGAGATGGCATCCTTCAATTCCGATGCACTGAAAGTATTATCTGTTTGCGGTGTTGTGAGACTCATCCAGGAAGAACTTGATAAAATAACTGGCCAAGTTGCCTCCGGAAAATCAGGAAAAGAACTGGAGCTTCCACACATTTTTGCAAAACCGGAAAAATGTGTTGAGCATGCAGGCTTCGCAAACCCTTATGCAAAAGCAAAAGCTCTTGCCGCTCTTCACATGGCTGAAAAAGTAGCACAGGTTAACTTCCCCGCATGTTTCATGTTAAAAGAAATCGATCAAGTGTGCCTGACAGCTGCAGCCGGGCACGAAATAATGGGAGCTGCTGCGCAGCTTGCAATACAGGCCAGAGAGATTGAAAAATCCAATGATACCGTATTCAGGCAGCCTCATGCAAAGAATGGCAACTTGCTGAAAAAAGTAACACTATACCAGAAACCAGAGTAAAACCGGAAAACCTTATGTTTGAGCCGGAAGCTTAAACGGAGGAGCGAATGATTCCCTGAAGAAATAAGAGGGAACTAATCCTCCAATACTCATTTTTTTCAATCATGCAGTGTCAGGTAATATTCCAATATATTATCCAAATGTCAGTAATCCTTCATGTTCTAATTTTATCACCTTCGGTACGCGGGGTAGAACCTGCATGACTTTCGCTATTAGACGGAAGAATGATTCCGGAAGCTGCTAACTCTTTAGCTTAGCGGTAATTCACTTCTTAGCATCTTCAACTTCTTCGAGTACCGATGTATATTCCTGAAAAACAGATTGGAGATCTATAGTAGCCAGTATGTCCACAACTCCAAGAGCTGCAATAATTTTCCCGTCTTTCGAGTGAATAGGAGCAACAACCACATGTTTTCCTCTATACACGCCTTCTGTAGGGACTTTGTGGACAACTTGGTTTGTTTTCAATACTTCTTCGAGCACAGGCCCCGTATAGTCCCTGTCAAGGATTTGACCTTTTTCCAGACGAAGTCCTTTTCGCTTGAGACTGCGAATGGTTGTAGGAAGTCCGATTACCGAGTGTACTGCAATTGCTAGTGTCTCAAGGTCTTCAGACCCTGAATCTTCTGAGATTATTAGGGTAGTAATTTTTTCACCCCCATAATTACTTGAGACCGGGAAGGGCACAAGGGAAGGACACAAAGGAAGAGCTTCTCAGAAATGAAAAGCTGGGTCCGACTTTCCGGCCATATTTAGATTATCTTTTTTCAAAGAATATATAATCACTCCTCATTTTCAAGGGCTTTTATAAATGCTTGTTTGTGCAGTTCCCCTGACTCATGGATTCCCCCAATATCTCCACGCGTCGCCCGACAGGGGTAATGCTGGATCAACAGTCCGGCTTTTGGAGGTGCATCTTTTATCTCCACTCCAACTATTTCCTTTGCCATATACCAGGTACTACCACATGGAGCGCCTTTTATTACCTTGACATCGGTAATTTTTCCATCTTTTGTTTTTACCTTCAAGATAGGAGACCCAAAGAGTTCCGTAAACGGCCTGTTGAAAGCATTGGGCTCAAGACTACAGCAGATCTCATCTACCTCAATATCCATACCTGAAACTTCGGAGATCTTTTTGAGTTCGGGAACTGAAGCCCTGGATGGTCCGCCCGGAACTATAAGAGAACGCACACCAGCTTCTGCCGCAAGTTTTGCAATCGCAGATGTCAAATCCGGATGCAAAGAGTAAGTAATTATAATTTCGGCAGAAAAAACACTTCTATCGAAATTAAGAGCTTCCAGAAACTCATCAGGCTCTTCGATGAATACAGGCACGAACTCAGGAAGATCAGCAGTTACGATTGAAAAATCACTGTGTTCCCTGACAGTCTCAATCAGACGGTGCCCGTACTTGCCCCGGGTAATTACACCTATCACAGTCATATTATTCTAAGTTATTTTTAATATTGCATAAATAGATGCTTATTTTGTCTGGAATTTGGTCATGACTCGCCATCTATACATGGAATTAGAACCTTATCACGAACTCGGAAAACCTTAGAATATAAATACAGATAATGCGTTTCACTAAAAATTTCTAAAGAAAAAGACGATATTTATGAGAGGAAAACTGATCACACTTGAGGGCATTGACGGCTCAGGCAAAAGCACAGTTGTAGAAAAACTTCAGAAGGATCCTGAAATTAAAGCCTTTAAACCAGTTTTTACCAGGGAACCAACAAGAGGCACTCTGACTGGAAATGCCGTGGAAAAAGCTATCCAGTCAGATACTGACCAGCTGGCCGAACTCTTCCTTTTTACAGCTGACCATGCCGAACATCTAGCAAAACTTATAAAACCTGCACTTGAAAATGGGAAAATAGTAATTTCTGACCGCTATTCCGACAGTCGATATGCTTACCAGGGCATAACCCTGAAAACTCGCCTGGAAAATCCTCTTGAATGGATAAAGGAGCTGCACCGAGGTTGGACTGTTATTCCAGATTTAACCTTTCTCTTAGATATCAGGCCCGAAATCTCAATTGAACGCTGTGGGAAGCGAGGAGAACAAAGCAAGTTCGAGAAATTAGAGTTTTTACGAGGAGTCAGAGAGATTTTCTTCAAACTTGCGGCAGACGATCCAGAACGCTTTGTTATAATCGATGCTTCCTGTTTTCCTGAACATGTAGAAAAGGAAGTTGCAAAAAAAATACTGGAGTTCCTGAGCAGGAACTGACCAGATGTAAGGATTGAACCGAAAAATTTCATTTAAAAGAAATTTCCTTTAAAGACTATATTACCAGCAAAATCCTTTAAAGACCATTATCGTCAGCAAAATTCTTTAGAGACCATTATCATCAGCAAACTTGATCAGGGCTTCTCCCAACATCCTGACATGAGTGGGATTAAGATTGAACCTGGATCTCTTTACGCCTCCCCGCTCCTTTGCAAGTTCGACATACTCTTTCTCGAAGCGGTCACTGTGTGCTAGGGAGATCGTCATGTACCAGCCCCCTCCCATCTTAATCTCCACATATCCATCTCCGCTTTTCTTCTCAGTGTTTTCTTCAATATTCTCTTCAATATTCTCTTCAATATTCTCTTCAATATTCTCTTCAGATGTATCCTTCTTTACCATATGTAAACCTCATAATTTCCTTGTTTTAAATGGAATCTGCAACTCTTTTCTTAATACTAAACTATTCGATTATATACAAACATATAGGGCCGAAATAAAAGGATTCCCAGATAATAGCTATTTTTTATTATTCGATTTTATTTGCTATCCGATTTTATTATTAGTTAATATTTTTATTTTTAGCTATTGATATTATGTTTAGTCATTCGATTTAAGCCCTAAACTCAACACGGCTGGAGGAACCTTTCCGGAATGAACGGCAGTTGCGACCAGAGCTCCTTTTATTCCGAGCTTATCAAGAGTAAAGAGATCTTCCATATCCTTGACACCTCCGGCAAGCAGCACATTGTGCCTGGAACATTCAACCAGTTTTTGAAGGAATTCAGGGTCAAAGCCTGAGGCTGTTCCAACCCTGTCGAGGTCAAGGAAAATAAGGTCTTTTAAGGGTAAATTATTTAGCAGTTTTACTATTTCAAAAGGAGATTCCGGGAGCTCAGGATCATTTTTCAGGACTTTACCATGCTTTATATCAATGCTAACACTGATCCTTCCAGAGTTTTCACAGGCTGCGTTCTTTATTGCCGAAAACGTACCTGTTTCCGTACCTATCACGGCAGTTCCTGCAATGGAAAGAGCCTTGTCCGCGTCCTGTGGGGCTGAGATTCCGAAATCAAGCATTGTGTCTACCCTTAAGCTTACTTCCCGAATCACTCTTGCATTCGTTTCGAGAGGCCCTTTACACTGGAGCATGTTAAGGTCGGCAATATAGACTTCCCTGGGATGCAGGAGTTCTACTATCTCCACAGGGTTCGAGCTGCTACATACAATACTTGTATCTGAAACCGGAAGGTATTTTTCCCTGACACCGCCCTTTGCAAGGACTACGCTATGGTTAAATATATCCATCACAAAAATTACGCGGAACATACTTATTCAATAGCTACATCATCCTATAAAAAAATATAAAATAAAGCATATTGTATAAAATGAATAATATTCATTGAAGAAATGAATAATATTCATTGAAGAAATGAATAATATTCATTGAAGAAATGAATAATATTCATTGAAGAAATGAATAATATTCATTGAAGGATTCAATTCAATGTTTTGTAAGAGGCTTTTTATGAAACTGCTTATAAGTCCAATCAATAAAGAAGAAGCAATGATTGCTTCCAGAGGCGGTGCAGATATTGTAGATGTCAAGAACCCTAAAGAAGGTTCCCTTGGTGCAAATTTCCCATGGGTAATTAGGGACGTAAAAGAAGCTGTAGAAGGTAGACAACCTATAAGTGCAACCATCGGAGATTTTAACTATAAACCAGGAACCGCTTCCCTTGCAGCATTCGGAGCAGCCGTTGCAGGAGCAGACTATATTAAAGTTGGCCTTTACGATATTCAGACTGAAGATCAAGCCTTTGAGCTTATCACAAAAATAGCACAGGCTGTAAAGGACTATGACTCAACAAAGAAAGTTGTTGCCTCAGGGTATTCGGACTACAAGCGTATCAATTCAATTTCTCCATTACTGCTTCCCTCAATCGCCGCAAAAGCTGGGGCAGATGTGGTGATGGTTGACACGGCAATTAAGGATGGAAAATCTACCTTCGAATTCATGGATGAGAAAGAACTTAAAAAATTCACGGACCTTGCCCATGGATGCGGACTTGAAAATGCGATTGCAGGTTCCCTGAAATTTGAGGATCTTCCAGTGCTTGAGAGAATCGGACCTGATATTATCGGAGTCCGAGGCATGGTCTGCGGAGGGGATAGAACAACTTCGATCCGACAGGAACTGGTAGAAAAGCTCGTGGCTGAATGCCAGGCTTAAAAAACTCTTTTTGATTTAGACTAAAATTTTGTGCCGGCAGGTCATCAGCCAGGCCTGCCGAAAAAGAATTATAAGTAAATAACTATTTTTGGTCTGATGTTTATTTTCGGACATGTTGGAATTACTCTGGGGATCTTTTATCTCCTGAGCTGCTTATTTTCAAAAAATAACTTCTGGATAATGGTTCCGTGGATTGCATTCGGAGCGCTCCTGCCAGACTTTATCGACAAACCTCTTGGCAGGATAATTCTTGCTGAGACCATAGGAAGTGGGCGAATTTTTGCCCATACTCTACTTTTTGGCCTTCTGCTGGGCCTTTCAGGGTATTATTTACATAGCAAAGATAAATCTGAACTCCTGATTATTGCAGGAGCATCTTTTTGCCACATTTTTGAAGATCAGATATGGAATAGCCCTGAAGTATTTTTCTGGCCATTTCTGGGTTGGGAATTTCCGAAAGACACCATTTCAGCAAGTTTTATTGAGTATCTTATGATAATTCTTAGCAGATCATACGACCTCGGATTTACAGACGTTTTTATTTCAGAGATCGTCGGAATGATTATAATTGTCCTTCTTACTGGTAAATACATTAGCGAAAAGAGAAAGATAATTCGTAATTGATAAAAAGAGAAAAATTTAGCTTTAAGACAAAGTCGTAACATTAAAAATGGCGTCTAACTCGTACAATAATAAACAAAACTTTGTACAATAATAAACAAAACCGGTTCATGGAATATGTTCATAAATTTCTATGTTAAGGGAATCATAGATCTTATGAGCAGGACAAACAGCTTGGGCCTTGAGGGAGTTTTTTTCTCCCTTAGAAACTGAGGTTTCATTGGATTTCTGCGCCCTAGCAGCCTCAGCAAAAGTGGTTCCTACAATATAGAAAGGTTCTTTTTCTGCTGCTTTTTCTACATATATACCTTCTTTAGAATCATTTTTAGAGGCATAAAGAGGATTTTGGGAAACCTTAGCAAGTCCAGCAGGGCTTATGATTCCAGACTGAGTGATTATTCCATCCTTATCTGTACAAGACATAATATATGGATAATTTTCACTCACGCCGGATAACCACTGAATCCCACCGGCCTCATTTTCCGAGATTGCTTCAGAAACTCCACCTGTATACGGAGAACTGAAGCAGGTGAAGAATCCCAGTGTCCAGAGAAGACAAAGAACCAGCACCGCAGAGCCAAGGCCAAGAGTATATCCTTTCCTAAGGAAAATAACGTAAAGAGAATACCCTAATAAAGGAATCTGGGCAAAAATAATGAAGCTCAAGTTTTCAAACTTATCTATAGGATAAGGAATGAAGGGGTTTAAAAGGAAAGCAAGTTCCAGGAAAAAGGTTACTATATAGAGAACCAGGAAACGGGGGTATCTGCGAACAAAATGGTGACAAAATCTTTTGCGATTCTGCCATACAATTACGGAATTGATTAGGATGAAAATCAAAGGAATGTAGTATTTGCCATAGTAGAGATTCAAGAGATGCACAAATTCGAAAAACCCGTTTTCAGTTGACGGAAACGTGGAAAAGCCTACAGTGACTAGCGTTTTAGCGCGCAGGATAAGGTTTGAACTAGATATATTAAAGAACTGAAGAATATATTTCGCACAAATCAGGAAGCCTATCGAGGTAATTGACAGGAAGACAAACATGGGCATTTTTCTTCCTGCAGGGTGGGAGGCATTAGAGAAGAAAGAGTTGAGACTTAGAGTTTTATGGAGAAATCCGGGTTTTAGTATTTTGCTCGAGAAAGCTAGGAACAGTGAGAAACAGGCAAGATATGCAAAAATAAAGGGATGAGCTAAAGGAATCAAAGGTATCATGAAAAGAAGGCAAACAGCCATTGCCCTGTTTTTGTCCGAAATTGCATTTCTTAAAACAAGAAGGTATAGAGGTATCAAGCAAAAGCAAAGATAATAAGGAATTGCTGAGGTCTGGAAATGGCCAAAATACGGAATAAGAGAGGAGAGAAAAGCTGTTAAAACTAATTTTTCCCTACTCATGAAAAGCCGATAGAAAAGAAACATGCCAGTAATAAATATTATTGAAAAAAATACTGGCAAGAAATACGAAAGTGCCGAGGTTTCCAGGCCTGAAATCTGAGCCAGAGCTGAAACGAACAGAGGACCTGTGGGAGAAAGATTGGAAAAGCCCGAAAGTTTACAACCCTGTCCTGCAAGCCCGAGATACGAAAATGCATCTCCCCTACCTATTGAAACATAGCCAAGCATGTGAGGAGTTATCAGTACTATAGTATGAACAAGAAACAGTATAAGAACTGCACTCATTTTTCGGTATGCGAGTAGTAGAACACAGGCTGAAATGTAACAAAGGAGCAGAGTAAGATAAAAGTGAAAAGGAAGCTGTTCATAGATATCGACTGTATACCCTTCAGGCTGAATTCCTTTGAGAATAAAAAGACTGTAAACTAGTAGTAGTAGAGAAATTGATGTTATAAGGTTTAATATGTTATTAGTGGTTTTAGACAATGTGTCCCCCGTCCTTTTTGAAAATTGCAGAGTCCAGTTTTCGCACCTAAATATGATATCCCTGAAAACTTGGTTTTACTCTTGAAGAGTTTTTTACAGGTAGCACACCGGATCAAAAACTTTCGTTCTTAAGATTTCGTTTGTTTGTTTCTCCTCTTATCGTATTCTTTCTATATTCAATCGGCCCAACAAATAATTAATGGTTGTGCCTTAAGCGCAGTTTGATATACTGCCTTAACCTAATTAATGTTTTGATGAGTTAAAATTATTCAACAATTAAAGGCTTTCGCGTACTAACCTCTATCCAGAAACTTTAATATTCCTGTCATAGCAATTTACAGTATATTTATATATTATCATTCCTGAGTACACATCCTGCGAATACTATATTCAGTTTTAACCTTACGGAATGAACATTATTTATTAGATTTATTTGTTATTCCTGCCAACATCTACATGCCCTAAATCAGCCCTCCATAAGAAACTATGAACTTAAGGTCGAAATAGCTAGATTATTTTCATGGAAAATAAATAAGCTAGGGAATTTATGAAGGATTATGTTATATAATCATATACTTAGATTATAAATAAACCGGGTTGAAGTAATCCTTAAGCATTAGCCTCCAAGAGATAAATATTAAGATTGTTATATCACTTTTCATTAACTGAAGAAATTAAACATAAAATAATAGAATTTAAAATTTTAGGTTGTCAAAACTTTTGAGTACGGCATAGAAATAAACTTCTAAAGTTTATCTTCTTGGTAATCTCTTAGGCACACTTTTTTAACATCACTCATGGATTTTAGAACGTGGCGAATTCTATGTTCTACAAGCTTTCCTTTCATGCACCAATAAAATGGCCTGTTGTTACCTACTGAAGGAAATTTAGTACAGGAAATATCAATTGGATGAAAATAAAAGATAGTATGTCCTCTTTTCAAACTCTGGATAAGCCCATTTAATACCAGAGGAGCTCCAAGAAAGCGAAGTATTGGGCCTCCTGATGCTGGGATTTTAAGTACATTTTGATAATATGCCCAGGGAAATTCAATAAAGTTTCTATCATCACCTACCTCAAGCCCGTTCTCTATAGGGTAGTAAGGAAAAGATGAGACTGTCTTAAGGAACGAGTCAGTTTTATTATAAAGAGAATTTGCGGAAACTGAAGAATCATAGTTGAATCCGATGTTTTCAAGTGAATCTAGCATCCAACCACCTACAAAGGCATTTGGTGCCCTGTAGCCTACTACTTTCTCTCCACTAACTTTTTCAAGAATCTTTTTCGCAAGCAATGTTTTCTGCTCAAACTCTTCGTTACTCATTAATCGCTCCTTTGTCTCAGGATCAATTTTACAGGCATGATGCAGACCATGACATGCAATTTCATGCCCTCTTTCCGCAATTGACTCGACAAGTCCAGGATAGTGTTCGACAATATCCGCTACTACAAAGAAAGTAGCAGTTATATTGAACTCATCGAGAATATCCAGTGACCTTTTTGTAGGTTCAGTAAGGTAATCGTACCTGTCCTCCCATTTGTCAAAAAACTCATTAACAGTCCTGTAAACCGCATAAGGAGAACTGCAGACTGAAGGAATATGATACCAATCTTCAATATCCACTGTAACTGAAAAACTCCCCCTCATAAGACCCCGCCACGCGACCAAATGCGCTTACAATTACATAACAAATTTCTGACTTTATAGTGAAACTACATGCGAATGGGAATAAATGAGAGTTCCACTTCAGAAAAAATTTGGTATTTAGAAAAGGGAGATCAGAGTATAAAAAATTTTTTAATGAATCGATTAAAATATAAAATGAGAACAATTTTGAAAAGAATTTTTGTACTTAACACTGTAAATATAATTGCTAGTTCAAAGGTATAGAGATATATAAATGAAGAATCAATAGGCAAACTGTTTATTTTAGAGCCTCGAAAAAATTATGAAATTTAGTATGAAGTATCTTACATACCTTAATTAATTACTTAAAAATGTAGAAATATTTCTTTTTCAGTATTTCCTGGCCACGTCAGAGTTCTACAGAATAAGCTACAATGTAATTTAACGTGTTATATTAAATTTCTCAGCTCATTTGACATAAAAGTGCTTTTTAGAGTAAAAGTGCGTCTTATAAGAACTACTTATATAGTTAGTTTTACTTCAACACGAGATGAAAATACCAAGCAAATTTTTAGGTTCAATAACTTAGTACTAAATAAACTTAAAAATCCGGATTTCCCGTAGTGGCTTAAATTAATTTTTAAAGCTTAAAATCCTTCTAGAATTAAAACCCCTCTAGAATTATATTCATGGAATTCAAGTATCTGGAAGAATGTAAATATTTTCAAGGGAATTTACGCAGCCCTGAAAAGATAACTTTTTTTAATCTTGAAGAATTATAGTTTAATGTATTGGGGATTTGAAATGAGTGGAAAAAGGCTAATGTATAAACAGGGAAACCGAAAAAAGTTACTGTTTCTTTGTATAATTTTTATAGTTCTAATTGCGAGTATAATCTTCATCTTATCAAAGCTGTCCAATACAACAATTTATGTTGCTACCAATGGAAGTGGAGATTTTAACTGTGATGGAAGTGACGACCAGATAGAGATAAACAAAGCTCTTGCATATGTTGCAGAAAATCCAAAATTCACAACCGTCCATCTGGAAGGCCCCAATACCTACGTCATTTCGGACAGTATCTACATTGGTAATGAAACTATTCTAGAAGGAGATTCAACAGCTGTAATTAAACTTGAAGATAAAGCGGATTGGCCTCTAGAAAAACCTATGATTACGCAAATGGATAGTGCCGGAAATCATGATATTAATATAAAGGGATTTGAGATTGACGGAAATCATGATAAAAATAACGGAAAAAGTAGAGGGAAAGGTTATCACAATCTGATCTATTTCCTTAACTGCGAGAACATACAGGTTCACAGTGTGTATATGCATGACAGTCACGGAGATGGGCTTAAAGTCGTAAAATGTTCAGGTGTTAAGTTTTACAATAATCGGGCATATAAGTTAGGGCATGATGTTCTCTACGTTATTTATTCTTCGAATATAGAGGCCTGGAATAATAAAATAACGTGTAGAACGAATAGTGGTTTGAGAATTTACAATACAAACCATGTAAAATTCTATAATAATAAAATTGACTCAGAAGGAGAGGGTGGGGCAGGGATTGAAATCCAGAAAATTGGCCAGTCAACTGCAATGAATGATATTGAAATCTACAATAACCTACTATATGAGACGAACGCAGCAGGTATATGGATTACGGGTTATGGACCAAAATATTCAAAAGATTCTGCAAAAAATATACTAATTCACCATAATAAATTTTATAAAGCCGGGACTAGCAAGGGCGTGAACTGGGCAGGAGGCATAGTGCTCAATGGTTTCCAAAATACAGTGATAGAAAATAATAAATTTGACGGATGCTATGGCGCTGCTATTGCCCATAAACAGGTTAGTGATGAGTTTTCAGCTCCAGGTTCAGGCTACACAACTGTCGTGAGAAATAACATAATAATTAACACACAGTCTAGTCCTGCAGCTGGTGAAGGATATGCTATATACAACCAGCTAAAAAATACACATTCCTTTATCCTGGAAAACAACTGCCTTTCAGGCAACGTCGGTGGAAATTATATGGGTGCAAATTCTACCTCAGACGTTAAAGCTGACTCCGAACTTGCTGCAAAGCTGAACACCAATGGGTCTTTTGATAAGGATTTTCCCTGGAACGAAGCTATGTGTGCTGGACCACAGATGTCTTATGAAATAAACGAAAGTGTAGTCCAGACCGAACAGGAAGAAGGCTTTGCGACGAGTTTTAAAAGAGTTTTTTCGGAGTTTATAAGAACCCTGAAAAGATTCTTTTTGAGCCTTTCGATACAATCTGAGAAAGTTGATAACCTTAAAACTGCTTTACCCTTGATTGCTTCTGATTAATAATTCCTGAAAAAATTCTGGAGGAGACTGGTATGATAAAGAAAGGCCCAAATTCACTGTAAGTATACCTGAATGTCAATAAAGTTAGTCTGGCAATTTGACTTATAAGAAGACGGTAATATTTAGATATAAACAGAAAATTATTTGATTTTTGATGCTACTCTTCTGACATTTGGAAATTAAACCGGATTATATTTAGTGTTTAGGCTTATAGACCTCAATTGAAGGTTCTTGTATATCCGAGATGTATCGCTGTTAGAGCTCTTCTGCCTAATTTAACACAAACTTATAAGGAAAACTGACTTTGCTTCTATCCTTGCAAACTTACGGACTATAGACCGTATAGTAATATCTATTATTCTTATTTTATAATTCTTGCTCTGAGGGGTTACCTAGACTGAGTAAAGGAATAGTAAATAGAAAAGTTAGAATAAAAAACTAGAAGTTAAAAATGGATTCAAAGAATAACGGATAAAAAGATAGGAATTTAAAATAAAAAATTCAAAACAAAAATATGGAAGAATAATCTTCCAAGTCTTAACGAGCAAGTCCTACTCTTTCATTCCTTTTCTTCTCGACCTGCATATCGAAAAGCATTCCGAAAAGAAGCATCTGAAGCCCTGTACCCAGTACAAGGAAACAAAGCAGAGGGTAGTAGGAAGGAAGAAAATTTTGTAACAAAATCTGCAAAAAGCCCCACAGTCCTAAAAGAACACCAGCAGGCAAGGCAACCATTCCAAGGAAATAAAATAGTACAAGTGGATGGAAGTCCAGTACCGTATATTTGACCCTCAGCCTCCATAAAAAACCTCTAAAGATCATGGGAGCTACTTTGCGAATAAACTTGCCGTAGTGAATCTTTGATCTCTCTCTACCGTACCGAGCAGGCATTACTACGTCCATTACTCTCATTCCAAAGGCATTAAGCTTGATCAACAGATCGTTACAATAACCATAATAAGGGTAAACTGAATCCAGATCAATAACCTCGAGGGCCTGCCTGGAAATAGCTGTATATCCATTCTGAGGATCCATAACCTGCCAGTAACCACTACCTATTTTTGTGATAAAGCTAAGTAGAAGATTTCCAAAAGATCTCCATTTGCTCATCCCGGTCATAAAATCGTCAGTAAGTAATCTATTGCCTTTTGTATAATCAGCTCTTCCCTCAATGATTGGAAAAATCAACCTGGGAAGCTGGGCAGGATCCATTTGATTGTCTCCGGCCATAACCGCAATGATGTCCATCTCATCTTTTAGGGCAAGTTTATACCCGTCAATTATTCCTGCACCTACTCCTTTGTTTACTTCATGGCGCAGATAAACGATTCTAGAATCTCCGAACTTTTTTACAATTTCGCCTGTTCGATCTATACTACCGTCATCGATCACGTAAATTCGGTCCACATATTCAGGGATACCGCTTAGAGTCTCGCCTATAAGTAGTTCTTCATTATAAGCAGGCACGACAACTCCTATACGGGTGCTCTCAAGCTTCCTGAATATAGGGTCTACATCAAAACTAAGGTAGTTAACATTAAGACCTTCAGTTTTTGCTGCAGAAAGCAAGGATTTTAAAGTTAAATGGTCTCTGCCTGAACTGATCTTCTGCAGTGAGTCTGCAGTTATTGCAAGGAAGCCTATTTTTTCTTTAAAAGTACTTTTCCCATTAAAGAGCATTACTGTTTCTTGCTCGCAGGAAATACGGCAGGGCCACGAACCCACTGATAAGTCAAATCCATGTCTTAAAGGCTCAAGGACATGAGAAAGCAAATCTATATCCTGCATGCATTCCGGATAGATAAGAACCGCAAGTTCAGAATCAAGAGATGCCTTGTAGAGAACATCAAGTAATGCCTCCTCCCCACCGGAGATAGGAACAACTCGTGCCCCTCCCAAAGCAGCTACTTCCATAGTTCGATCGGTAGAACCTTCATCAAGAACAAGTACACGATCCGCGTAACTTGCCGCAATCAAGACTTTGCTTCCAATGGAAGTTTCCTCGTTGTGAGCTGGAATTAAAATAGTAAATTCATGCCTGATCAACCTATCAGAAAGTTGAGATGGCGAAGATACTATGCTCATAGGATCAGAGATTAGAGAATTAAGACCAAGTGTAAGGGCTGAAAACAAACCCAATCCACCCCCCTATACATACGCATATGCTATAACCCCCTTTATCTGTATAAGTGGAAAAATATTAAAGGCTATCATACTAAAAATTATTAGATTAGGATATATATAAGGTTAACATCTGATAAAAATCGTTTCGTAAAAATATAAATACGGAAAAAATTTTCTTACAAAAAATCTGTATGAATAAAATAAAAAAATTAATTGACTGGCAAGATCTCCTTATTTCGTGAAAAGGGAGGCTTGAAGAGCTAGTAAACAAAGAAAAAAAAATCGAAGAATAATCTAATACGGAAGAGCAAAGTTTACCACTTGATCAAGTGTTCAAATAGGCACTAACATACTCTTTTAATGCAATATTACAAGTTTAACAAGAGTTTGACTAGTATATTGAGAAGGTTAGTGTCATATAGTATAGCAGGAGTTTAATGTTGTACCTGCAAATTATAAATTTCCAATCTCGGATAAGCCGGAACTTGATAAACGACTTTCCAGATAACAGCTACAATCAGTACCAAGGTCAGGAAATACTTAATGACTCAAAATATCAACAGGCAAGTAGGTAAAATATTATAATAGTGATTAAACACCGAAAAAAGAATTTTAATCTGATACTAAAACCTACATTCCAATAATGTTTAGTCATATAATGAAAAGACATTATAAAATGATCGAAACTGTAGTGAAACTGTAATATTTCTGTTTATTAAAAAGGCTTGGAGTATTTCTCCTATCCTGTTGTTACTTTCGCAGAGCAAAAAAATCAACATTTCTCATTTTTGTTTGAAATATATAAAGTCTGTGAAAAAGTGGGTTAGGAGTTTCAGTAGATACGGGTTAACATGATAAGCCATACAGATATTCCTGAATGAGAAAGAAAAGTCATAACTGAACCAAATATTTAATAAAGATGGAGATCCAAAAAGTATAATTAAGGGGATACTTTGATCAAAAAAATGAAACAAAATAAAGAGATGTGGAATCTGTTTACTAAAATAGAAGAGTACGATCCTGTACTTTTAGAGAAGTACGGAAGCTTTTCCTATTATATCAGCAGTCAAAAAAACATTTTTGAATCTGAAGTCCCGAGCCTTTTATTAAAAAATGGCATGAATCCCGAATGTTCCAAAGGAAAGAAATTTGTTGTGTGCCTGACTCATGACATTGATTTTGTATGTCCCGGAACGCTGAGTACTGCAGCCAGAACTTTAAAAGCTCTCAAAAAGGTGCAGTTTCTACGGACCTCTACCCTTTCATTTTCAAGAATAAACAAAATCAGGAGCCTTATATGGAGTTTCAGGCAAATTATGGAATTGGAAGGTAATTATGGAGTAAAATCCACTTTTTATTTTCTGACCCTTGGTTCGGGTAACGAAGACCATACATTCAACGTTGAAGAACTGGAAGGAGAACTTTGTCATATTTCGGATCAAGGATTCTTGACTTCAATCAGGCATGGAAGCTTAAGGAAAAGCTCATTGATACAGTTGAGTGCTATAGACTCTTACTTATGTTTCTTTGGCACAATTTAGATTAGAAAAACTATAAAGTTATTGTGTTGTGGGGTTGTATGGAAACTGCAAAAGGATACGCGGAGAGATTCACAACTAATCTTGATGTGATTCTCAGCGTAATGGGATTCGGTTTAGGGCTATTAATTGTTTCCTTGTACTATATCATCAACCTAAACCAGGAAGATATTGGAATTACCGTTCTTTCCGCCTGTTTGATCTACTTTGTATTTAGAAATAAATTTAAGAGTGAGGCCGCAATCTCTTCTCAAGAAAACAGGTTTAAAAGTATACTGGGTATCTCGTTTTATCTCATTTTTCTGGCATGTATTTTTATATATAGTACGAATCTGTACTACAGACCCATATCTTCCTTTATATTGATATGTATCCTTGCAGCCGTTATCGCCTCCCAGATTCTTTATGTTAGAGAAGGGGACGGGGTGACCTCCTTACTATTGCAGATATTCCTGCTATCAATTCTTATAAGAGTTGGAATTTTTTATAATTTTCCAAGTCTAATGGGCTATGATGCTTATTTCCATGCTAGTATGGCACGGGTAGTTACTGATACCGGGTTTGTTGCTCCGATTGAAACTAGCGGTAAGTACTTTTACTACCCGATTTTTCATATTTTTATCTCAATTATTCAGATACTAGGCGAAACCGATATCAAAAACGCAATATTTTATTCCATAGGATTTGCCAGCGTTTTTAGTACAGTAGGCGTTTACCTTGTAGGAAAGAAACTTGAAGGTATTCAGATGGGATTGCTGGCGACTTTACTAATAAACTTAAACAATCATAATATCGTTGCAGGAATTACAAATATAACTCCTGGTTCTCTTGTTCTTTGCTACTTTATATTCATTGTATACGCGATCTTTAGCGAGAAACAGAGTTTGAGATATACAGCAGTTATCCTGTTAATTACTATTCTAATGGTTCTGACTCATCAGTTGACAACTTTTGTAGTATTTCTTTCTTTAATCACAATTTGCGTAGGTAAATATCTGCATAATTGTGTATATAAGAGTCTTTTCACGAAAGCAAATAGTTTTAATTATATTCTTTTTTTTATAGTTAGTTTACAAACATACTGGATGTTCACATATGTTAATACAGATACTTCGTTTCTTGAAATGGTTCTCAGTCCTCTTATGGATGTCCTTCAAAGCGGGTCAAGCTACTCAAGTAATGAACTTATTGTAGGTTCCGTATCTAATCAGGAAACACTGGAAACACTTCTACTTCATATAAGCTACCTTACCCTACCTTTTTTCGCAATAGGAGGGGTATTAGTATGGTTTTCTCGCGAAGATGTCAAAAAAATCAATAAATTTTCTATTGCCTTAGTTGTTATAATCCTGTATGGTCTTGCTTATGGAATTCCTTTATTGGGGATGAGGAATTTCCTTACAAGCCGATGGTTCCCATTGATAGCAGTGTTCCTGGTACTGGTATCTGCCTCATATATGTTGAAGTTAGTAAGTCTTTTTAACTCAAAAAAAGCAAAGATCCCCATAATGTTCACAATAATTCTTCTATTTTCGTTTGTAATGGTTACAACGCCAGGCATAAATAAAGACAACCCACTTGTGGCAAAGGACACGACCGTAAGAAACCAGTTCAAAAGTATTGAAATAGAAGCTATTAAAACAGTAACCGCGAAGTACTCTGGAAATATCTTTATGGATTCTCCATATGATAGTTGTCTTTTTTACAGAGATAGAGGATATGATTCCAGTAACGCAACATATTTTAATATTCAGCATATACAAACTGGAGAGATTGATGGTAATCCGGTTGTTTTGCTGAGAAAATCAACTATTAAAGAACCTATCTCTATTAATGACCCTGAACGTTATGGAGTAAATATTATCCAGACACTGCCAGAGGGATTTTTCAACAGATTCAAAGCACATGATTACGCCCGAGTATATGATAACGAAGAGGTATTTGCTTACACAAAGGAAGAAAAAAGACCAGAAACTAAGAGACCATGATAGTCTCCGTTTACTTATTGCGAGATGAAAAAAGCCCATCTGTTGGGACTTACGTTTTAAAGTTGGAAGTAATTATGTCAAACTTTATCGGTAATGTGTTAAAACTTGTATCAGGGAGTGTTGCTGCACAGATTCTGGGTATACTTCTTGTACCAATAGTCACTAGAATTTATAGCCCTGACGATATGGGAGTCTTTCAGCTTTTTGTAGCAATATCAGGTATACTGGTAATTTTCTCTACTTTTTCATACCAGTTTGCTATTATGTTGCCAAAATCCGAAGAGGATTCTGCAAATGTATTTTTCCTTTCCTCAATTTTAGTTACTTTTATATCTTTACTCGTAGCCGTAGCAGTGATAATCTTTCCAGAAGACATTGAGCATATTATTGAGTATGTATTTCATACTAAGGGTTCCTCAAAATACTTAATCTATCTTCCTGCAATAGTATTTTTTAATGGCCTTTTTTTCGTGCAGAATTACTGGCTTTCAAGAAAACTACGTTTTGGAGTTGTTGCAGGATCTAGAGTGTTAAATGCTTTATCGACCAAAGTGCTTCAGTTGATTCCTTTCTGGACTGCATCACCTTTGGGTCTAATTGCAGGTTATACTCTGGGATATGGACTTGCAGACCTGGCTATGCTCAAAGGCGTAAGAGAGGACTTAAAGGTCTTCAGGACAGTGTCAGTAAAAAAAATGAAAGAGATGGCTATAGAATATAAAAATTTTCCTTTATTTAGTTCATGGTCTACACTTTCAAACACAATTTCTCCGCAGGTGCCTACTTTCTTGCTTGCATATTTTTACAGCACAAGCGTTGTCGGATATTTCTCACTTGCGAATCAGGTAGTAAATATGCCTATGGGACTTGTCGGGACAGCTATACAGCAGGTTTTCTTCCAGAAAATCAGTGAGGTGAAAAACGGGAATTCGAGTGGGGATATGAAAACTATTGTAAGCGAAGTTTACAAAAAGCTAATTTTAATAGGAATATTCCCTATGATACTCCTATTAATCCTGGGAGAAGAAATATTTACATTTGCTTTCGGGAAAAACTGGTATATAGCAGGCACTTATGTAAAAATCCTTGTGCCGTTCATATTTCTTGTTTTCCTTGCCTTACCCATTTCAACTCTCTACAGTGTATTTGAAAAGCAAAAAGTCTGGTTTACTTACAGCACGGCTCTTTTACTCTCAAGGTTCGTAGCACTTGCCATAGGAGGAGTTTACGCAAAAAGTGCTGAGTTTTCCCTTTGCTTGTTTAGCTTCACAGGAGTTATATTCGCTCTCTGGAATAATGCATACTTACTTAATCTTGTAGGGATCAGTAAAAAGGAAAGCCTTAAAATCCTCACTAAATACACAGTGATTGGAGTAGTTATCTCAATCCCATTGATTCTACTAGAAACACTTTCTGCGAATTTTTATCTCATTATGCTTGCAGCTATCATCATAACCCCTATCTATTATGGGATAGCTCTTCATGACGATCCTACGTTTAAGAGGATATTTTCAGCCTTTCTCGTGAATATAAAAAATAGAACCTGAAAGGGTTTAATTTCCTTTTTAGAAAAAACTTACTGAAAGTTGATCTCTGAGGAAATCAGTTTATAGAAGAAAAGTAGAGTTTCAGTCAGAATAACAAGGGAAAAACCATTAGAAAAATAATGAAAAAATAATTTCGGGATATTCCCTAATTTTATATCTTTAAAATTTCGATTTTTGTCAGTAAGTTTCTTTGTGAGTAGTTTTATACAGGGTTTTTGCAATTGAATATTTTTTGCTCTCTAGAGTCACACTATAATAGGGAATTAACTCAGGAGAAAAGCCCATAATGAAATCCGCAAACCTGGAAATATTTGCTGCCATTACGTTCATATACTCGAAGTTTCGGGATTTCAGGTCAAGAAATTCGTTATAATACAGAAGAGCGTTCGGACCCAAACGACCAAAGTCCGGGTTCAAGGCTGAGGTCCAGGTTATACTACATTTCTTTCCATACAGATTTAAGTGAGCCGCAATAGCTTCGCCCTCAGGAGTCTCTGTGACAAACATATAGCCAATATTTTTTTCCTGAATTAGCTTAAACACTCTTTCAAAGAACCCTCTGGGAAGCGGAGGGGCTAAGTTTTGCTTTTCGTATACCATTGAGAGCAGATGGTAATATGTCTCAGGATCATTCCATATCCTGGTTTTAAGTCCTGCCTCATTTGCAGTTTTAAGTTCCCTTCGGATCTTTCTTGAAAGATTATTATCTACATCTTCGTTGAGATTCAAATAATGGGTATAGTGTACAGTGGAGTCCCATCCGTACCACGTAAAAGGTCTTACGTCTTTAAAACCTGGAGCAAACGTAAGGTGAATACTATCAAATCCCTGCTTACAAAGAAATTCCCTGAGAGGATTAAGAATATCGTGAACTTCCTGTACCTGTTTACTTGCTTTAGAGCTGGCACTCTCTTTTATAAGAGGCCCGCTGTAACTAGTCATATCACAGGTTGAATTCGCGATTCTAAGAGCCCCCTTAATATTTTTAATAAAGAGAGGACATCCTCCCACAAGCTCACCTTTTCTGAAACAACCATAAATTCTAAGTTCCTTTGCCAGGACGTCCCTGCAAATTCCAAGCCACTCACTTGTATGGAAGAGTGTACCAGGCTGAGCATTTTCTACGAGCAAATCCCATTCATTATATTCAGATGGCGCTAGTTCTCTAACTTCGATTTCGTCCATTTTAAGCCCCGTACAAATAAATAATTATTCTCTGTGATGAGTTATAGGAAAACGTAAGACTGGTTTTAAGCCTTTATTTCTCGGTCTCAAATGCTGATTTGCAGACTTCGTTAACCTTTTTCGCAACGCTATACCAGCTGTAATTTTCAGTAACATAACTTAAACCTTTTGAACCCAATTCCATTCTTAAATCGGGATTTTCAAGCAGCTTTAAGATACCTTCTGCAAGAGCTTTCGGGTTCTCTGGAAGGACAGGAATTCCCCCCCCAGCTTCAAGTACTTCGTATACACCACTGATATTGCTTGCAACTACAGGTTTTCCGCAAGCCATGTATTCATATAACTTCAAAGGAGACAGGCCTATTTTTGCGTTTCTGGCAAATATAAAAGGAGCGGTACAGATATCGCTAGCATTAATGTAGAGAGGCACGCGATCGTAGGCAATCACGCCCGTAAAAATGAACTTGTCCTCAACTTCAAGTTCACGGGAGAGCTTCATAAGATTGTGTTTCATGGCTCCATCTCCGACAATCAGGAAGTGGCATTCCGGAAAAGTGGAAAGGATATGTGAAGCTGCCTTTATCAGATATTCGACTCCTTGCCAGGGAGCAAGATTGCCCACAAAGCATACAAAAGGAGTTTTAAGGTCCAGACCAAGTTCTTTTCTGCATGTTTCCTGTTCTAGTGGCTGGAACAGAAAAGTATTTGCACCGTTAGAAACCACAAATATTTTTTCTCCAGGAATTTTATAGCCTTTCTCAAGATTTGATTTTATTCCTGGAGTCACAGCAATGATTCTGTCCGAAAACCCTAGAGCTTTCTTGAGAATAAACAGTTTTAATCTAGCATGTGCAGAAAAATATCGGTTTGAGAAATTGTTTTTCTTTTCTGCATGCGGAAACTCATTTTCTTCAGATTTTTCCCTGAGGAGGTTCTTTTCGTCTTCAGGAATTCCGTTTAATTCATAAACAATTCTTTTGTATCTGCTTTTACAGAATAGTCCAGCAAGAAAGCCAAAATTGGGATTGCGGGTATATAGGACATCAAAAGTATCGGAGCCCAGAAGGCGTATCGAAATTTTTAAATAGTTGACAGTAAGTGAAAGGAAATTCCCAGGAGAGACATAATGGCTGTGAATATTAGCCATATTTGAAAAAGATATCTCACCTACAGTAAAAATATGGACTTCATTATCAAGCCTGGCAAGATTGCTAACAAGCTCGTACCTGTGAATAAGTGAGCCATCAGCAAGAGAAAGAGGTCTTACCATATCCAGAAAAAGCATCTTCAAATTATCACCTGTAAGTGAACCGCTCCTTCTAGAAGTTTGCTAATATTCACTGCTCTCTCTCCTTTATGTCTCTTGAGTTTGAGCTAACATTTTTCGATATTCTGGATAACAGTCCTCCAGGTCCCTGGTTTTTGTAATAAGCCCTTACTTCAGGATCCTGAATTTTTTTCTCCCTTCTAATTGCCGAGCTAAAATATCCCCAAAAATAAGCGATACCTGTATAGTAAGGAGATTTCACGGAAAGACGAAATACATTTAAGAGGGCCATGAAAAAGTTTTTACCAAGGTAATAAGCCATCCAGCCGTTTTTGAGGTATCCGTCCCATAGGCCGTTGGCTGCACTTGTTTTACGCTTTTGGATCTGGATTACCTCAGTATACTGCATGAGGCGCCAGCCTCGCAAAAGAGCTTTTATATTAGAAATCGAATCAGGAGACGGTTCAACCTGATAACCGCCAGTTTCAAAGAAGCACTCTTTCTTCCAGATTCTTCCTGTACCTCGAGGAAGATTTTTTGCAGTTGCTTCCAGGGAAAGTTTTCCATCAGTATCATAATATATTCCCCCACTTACGATTCCCAGAGAACTGTCTTTTTTAAGCTCAGCCAGAAGTTTTCCAAAATAATTTTTTTCGAGAACTGTATCAGCATCCAGGAGGCCTATATACTCGAACTCGATATTATTTTTCTTAGAATATTCAAGCGCATAGTCAAAACCCTGTTTGCAAACATAACTGTAGTGAAAAGTAATATCTCTTGGCCTTGGAGGCAATCTTATGCTCTGGATCCAGGAACATTTTGACTGCAGGTCTTCAAGGATACGTGATGTTCCATCCGTACTTCCGTCATCGACTATAATCCATAACTCAGGTTTTAATTCCTGGCCTATTACAGCCGTAGAGACTTCCTGAAGATTTTGTTCTTCGTTCTTTGCAGGAGTAACCAGCAGATACTTTCCTTTTAATTCAGTTTCGATCTGCCCACCACCTGAAAATTTCTTCTCCGCTTGTCATCCAGGCTCCTTTGTCGAAGCAGTACTGAAGCACCTTCTCGTACAACTTTACCCAATCGTTTCGGAAACTGCAACCAAATACGAAATTATGCCATAGCAGTGTAATAACACCGTTGAAGCTTGCTGTAGTATCAATCAGATTTTTTGTGTGCTCCCAGGCTTCCTCGAAAGAGTTTGAAGTAGCAAAAAGCGCAACGTCCATAACGACAAGTGGAATTTCGAGAATATCTATTTCTTTTCCTGTGTCAAGGTTATATGGACTGAAAGGATGGCACATTCCGTTCCTGAAGCCCGCACAATCATAGTACCCGAAAGTGGAGTCATAATTAAAACCGGCATCTGTAAGTATTTCCCAAGAGTCTGGAGTTTTGAACCTTAGGTAATGATTACGAAAACCTATTACTTTTTTACCCAGAACGGCTTCAAGTCTTTGTTTTTCTTTTTTTATTTTTTCAGGGCTGTCGTATGAATAGTAACCTCCGTGAAGACCAACCTCCCCTCCCCTGTCTAAAATTTCTCCCAAATGATGTTCTATGTCTTCAATATCATACCTGAATCTTATTGGATCGACTTCTGCAGTAATGAAATAAAAAGAGGACTTTGCTTCAAAACTGGCTTCAATGTCCATAATTTTAGAAAAATTGAGGTAAGGAGAGTAATCTATTCCCCTCAGTTTCCACAGTAACTGATTTGCAAGATCCTTAAAATTTAACCGTTTAAAACTGTAAGCTGATGACAACAAGCTATGGGAAAGAGGTGGGTAAATATCATCTACATCGTGAGTCAAACAAACAGCAAATGTTTGATTTTCAGGGAATTCAACCTGCATCCCATTTTCTATAAGATATCTGGACACCTCAGGCTCAGAAGCGTTTTGGAGATATTTTTCAGAGAAAAGAAAACGCTGGTGTTTATCCAGCTTTTCAGGAAAATACTCTTCTTTTCGGGTGAAAAGATCCCATAAATCCTGATTTTTCTTCAGTAATTCATACATAAGACTCATCCGAAACCGAAGGTAAAGAAAGTCCAGATTTTTTTTCAGGAAGACTTTCTATGAGTTTGACCACGAACTCTGTAACATTGATTTTATCCCTGAGAAGAGCAGCTCTTTTCAGGCTCCAGGTTTTTTTAAGTTCCGAATCTTTGAAAAGTTCTGTAATTTTAGTAAGGGCAGATTGCGAATCACTGTAGTTAAAAAGTAAACCATATTTCTTCTCGAGTTCAGAAAAGTTCCCCATCGTTCCTGCAAGAGTGGAGATATAAATTGACGGAGTTCCCAGAATTGCACTCTCAACAGCCATCGTTGCTCCTTCACCTACATATAGAGTGGCATAATAGAGCAAGTGGTGAATTTTTTCTGGGGAGACCCGAATTCTATACTTCTCAAACTCTGTTTCCAGGGGTCCTTCTGAAGTTATGAATACTTTTCCAAATTTTTCGGCCTCCTGGATAAGTGCTACTTTATTTTTGATTCCATGTTGGCCTACATCATGGTGCGCACCCCATGAAACGAAGCGAAGGATTGTAAAAGGCTCCCCCTCTTCTACCCCAATGTCTTTCAGAATTTCAGGACGAGGAGTAAAATAAGATGGGTGAAGATAAGCCAGTTCATGATATCCACAATACCTTATCTGTTTTCGTCCTTCATTTTTTAGATAGCATGAAGGAGTACAGATTATGTCACAGAAGGGATAGGTTAACTTCTGCGCCAATACTGCGTGTTCGGTGTCGTTAAAAATTATGGATCTTTTCCGCTGTATCCAGGCTACTTGAGCTATAGCTGGAGAAAGGATACCTATAAAAATATCAGGATCAAACTGTTGGGTAATTTTAAAAGTTTTAAACTCTCTTATAAACCATTCTTCAAGTAAATTGATCTTTCCTGGTTTTACTTTACTCAAAACAGTATGTTGAATTCCGTAAGCGTTCAAGAGCTCTATTACTACATCCTTGTCTCGCGAGACTACCATTACTTGATGTCCTTTTTTCTCAAGACTCCATATAGTGTTTTTAAAAAAATGAACATGGGCTGGATGCCCTATATCGACAAGAACTCTCAACTTTTCACTCCCCAATTAATACTTTTTATAATATATAATACACCGAAAGAAAGTCTGTCTGTTCGAGTAGTCTTTTGAAATTGAGAGGTCGGAAACTAACCCCCAACCTGATTTGAAAGTATATGAGACAAATTAATATCAACAAATCAGAAAATTTTCCTGCTTTATTCTCTCTTACTTTAACAAATGTGTTCAGTCAAATCCTGGTTTTCACCCAACCCCAATTTCAAACTGTTCTATCAGATAGAACTCCCCGCCTCGTTCTACCTTAAAAATAATAACTATTCTTCTCCAGCGGCTGAAGATCCCCTTATTAGTGCCCCTATCAAATTCATTTTTTTAATTCAGTTAAAGTTATTAACAGACTAAATTATGATTAGAAGATAAATGGCTCAAGGATAAATAATTATGGAAAACATAGTTACTGAACTAAGATAACTAGAACTTTCAGTGTTGAAAAATATAGACAGGATATTCTCAAAAGTAAAAAATAAAAGTTATTTAGCTTTTTTAATTTATACAAAAAAATAGACTTATTAAAAGGAAAAAAGCACTTTATAAATTTATTTGTAGATATTAAGAGGATTACTTTGAGAAAATTATCTTGAAGCCTGCAAAGAGAAAACTAGCAATAAAGCATATTACAAGAGGATAAATCCCCATATCCATTGAATCCACAGAAAACTCATCTTCTTCTCTGGAGGCCAGCAGCATCTCCTTCATACCCACAAGAGCAATTAGTCCCGCAACCGTTACCCGATAATATACAGGGATTCCAAAATCCGTTGAAAGAAAGCAGATTCCTAAATATGGAAGAGAATTCCCCGCTGTAAACTCTGTACCCAGGCCAAGTATTGAAAGCATTATAAAATCCCCAAAATTTCTGTAAGGAATCAACAAACATGTATCAAATCCTAACTATACAAGGTATAACCTTTAAACTATATAAACATGTAAAGAATTATTAGGAGCTTGGCACAGAAAACTATATAAATTGACAATTTCCAGAGTGGACCTGGAAAGAGTTCCTATCAAAAAATAAATAAGAATTGGAATTGATTACTCTCCAATTCTCAATAAAGAGGTTCAAATTTATGAAAATTTCCGTTATAGGGTCAGGATATGTGGGCTCAGTCACCGCCGCATGTTTTGCAGAAGTCGGGCATGAAGTAGTCTGCGTAGATATCGACAAGAAAAAGATGGATCAGATAAATGCAGGCATTTCTCCGATATATGAAGAGGGACTTGAAGAGCTTTTGCAAAAGTATGCAGGAAAAAGTCTCACTGCAACCACTGACTATGAATATGCGATCACGAATACGGACATTTCCTTTATCTGTGTAGGAACTCCTTCCGCAGAAGATGGAAGCATAGACCTTTCAATTGTTCGTGCAGCAACAGCAAGTATAGGGGCAGTACTGGCAAAGAAAGAGGGATACCATGTAGTGGTTGTTAAAAGCACGGTTGTGCCCGAGACAACTGAAAAATTTGTCCTTCCTATTCTTGAAGAAATTTCAGGAAAAATAGCCGGAAAAGATTTTGGAGTTGCAATGAATCCCGAGTTCCTTAGAGAAGGAAAAGCCGTCTACGACTTTATGCATCCTGATAAAATAGTTGTCGGAGCAATTGACAAGAAATCTGGAGATCTTGTCTCGGAACTTTACCGGACCTTTAAATGTGAGGTCACCCGCACGAGTCTATCAACAGCGGAAATGATTAAATATGCAAATAACTCCCTTCTGGCAACCAAAATATCCTTTGCTAATGAAATTGGCAATATTTGCAAAAGGTTAAATGTTGATACCTACGAGGTTATGGAAGCTGTAGGTAAGGACTCCAGAATATCTCCAAGGTTTTTGAATTCTGGAGCAGGATTTGGAGGGTCCTGTTTTCCAAAAGATGTAAAAGCACTTATAGGGAAGGCAAAAGAAATAGGATATTCTCCAGATCTTCTAGAATCGGTAATTGCAGTAAACGAAAAACAGCCAATTCTTATGACCGAAATACTCCAGAGAAAAATAGGAAGCCTTGCAGGTAAAAAGATTGCAGTCCTTGGGCTTGCTTTTAAGAACGATACGGATGATATAAGGGAGTCCAGGGCTATCCCTGTCATTGCTGAACTTCTAAGATTAGGAGCAGAGATTTCCGCTTACGATCCAATGGCAACCGAGAATATGAAGCGAATCTTTCCAACAATTGAATACTCCGAGAAAGCTAAAGACGCTCTTAAAAGTGCTGATGCTTGCCTTGTAATGACAGAATGGGATGAGTTCAAGCAACTTGACTCTGAATTTGAAGGCATGAAAGAAAAGATAGTAATTGATGGAAGGCGGATAATTAAAGCGAAAAATATTGATTGTGAGGGGCTCTGCTGGTAAAAACCGGCAGAAATTATTTCCTTTTTTACACAAATTTATATATTTTAACTTTACTGACCCCTAACTGCCTTTATAAGTCTGATTTGTCTGAAGGTTCCTCTACCGCGACTAGAATTTCTCTTAAGTACTCAAGTACGTTTTCTCTAAGATTTTCATTCTCAAGAGCAAAATCTACTATTGATTTCACGTACCCCAACCTGTCTCCTGTATCGAATCTTTTTCCTTTGAACCTGCATGCGTAGATCATTTGCGACCTGTTAAGAACCCGAATCCCATCAGTTAGCTGGATTTCATTTCCTACCCCTGTTCCGGCTTCTTTAATACAGTCAAATATTTCAGGGGTGAAGACATAGCGACCTATTGCTCCCAGATTGGAGGGAGCATTTTCAGGTGACGGTTTTTCGACAATGTCCTCAAGTACGTAGAGGGAATTATTAAGAGGCTTACCCTTTATAATTCCGTAGCTACTTAATTTTTCACGAGGAACTTCTTCCACTGCGAGTGTGGATCTACCATACTTTTCAAAATTTTCAATGAGTTGGGCAGTGCAGGGCTTGTCATTCACAATAATATCGTCTCCTAGAAGCACGGCGAAAGGTTCGTCCCCAATATGGTTTTCTGCCCTGAGAACCGCATCTCCGAGCCCGTTGGGCTCTTTCTGGCGGATGTAATGAATATCAACAAGGGAAGAAACGTCCCGGACAAGTTTTAGAAGTTCACTGTCATGTTTTTTCGCAAGATGCATTTCGAGTTCAGGAGAATCGTCGAAATAGTCCTCAATTGCCCGTTTCCCCCTGCCTGTAATAATGATTATATCCTCAATTCCCGAGGCAATAGCTTCCTCTACAACATACTGGATCACAGGTGTGTCAATAATAGGAAGCATCTCTTTTGGCATTGATTTGGTGGCAGGTAGGAAACGGGTCCCAAGGCCAGCCGCTGGAATAAGAGCTTTTTTAACGGTCAAAGTAAACTCTCCGGTAAAAGAATTCTGTGAAACGATTGTTCACATAGTTGGGTTAAAAATACTTATTAACCAGAGAATCTTTAATTTTCTCCGGTTATTTACTCATCCCATCTATAGGGAAAGAAATAAAAGCATTTTCTGACCACTTTAAGACATAGTAGTAGAGTATTAATCGAAAGAAAGACTATTTGGTATTTTCCATGGCTGCAAAGAATAAAATACTTGTGACAGGGGGAGCCGGTTTTATAGGAAGCCACCTTGTAGACCGCCTTGTAGAAAAAGGAAGCCAGGTCACTGTTTTTGATAATATGAGTTCAGGAAAAATGGAATTTATAGAAAAACATCTTGAAAACCCGGACTTTACCCTGATAAAAGGAGACCTGCTTAACCAGGAGGCGATAGAGAAGGCCTGTAAAGGTATTGATTTTATTTTTCATGTAGCTGCGAATCCTGATGTCAAGCTTGGAGCCTCCGATACAAGAATTCACCTAAATCAGAATATTATGGCGACCTACAATCTTCTGGAAGCAATGAGGAAAAACAATACTGAAAAAATTGCATTTACTTCCACTTCGACAGTTTATGGGGAAGCGAGCATTATGCCTACTCCAGAGGATTACGGCCCTCTTATTCCTATATCTCTTTACGGTGCCTCAAAACTAGCCTGTGAAGCCTTGGTTACTTCGTATTCTCATACTTTCGATATGCAGGCCTGGATATTTCGCTTCGCAAATATTGTAGGCCCACGTAGTACACATGGAATTACGGTTGACTTTGTAAAGAAACTACGAAAAAACTCTAATTTACTGGAAATCCTGGGCGATGGCAAGCAAGAAAAATCCTACCTCCATGTGTTAGAGTGCATTGACGCAATATTGTTTGTAATTGAGAATAGTAAAGAAAAAGTAAATATATTTAATATCGGCTCCGAGGACACTATCAGTGCCATAGAGATAGGAAAGGCTGTTATAGAAGAGATAGGTCTTTCTAATGTCAAATTTACCTATACCGGAGGGAATAGAGGCTGGAAAGGTGATGTGCCAAGGATGAGATTAGGGATTGAAAAAATGAAAAATTTGGGCTGGAAACCGGTCTATACATCGGAGAGAAGCATTAGAGAAACAGCAAGAGCATTACTTGATAAAAACTTAGTAGAATAACTTATATTCCATTTTTCTTAAACAATTTTTTGTCGACCAGTATGAAAATGAAGGTAAAATTACTGCTTGACCTCGCTTTTGGCTCTGAATAAGTACCTTCGTATTAAAGAAAGTTCGTGGTCGGTGAATCCGCCTATTAAAAACATCATAACCAGATAAATAAGTACACCCATACCTGCAATCTCAAAGAGTTCAAAGATGCTTGAGATAACGAAGTAGGAAACAAAGAGATACATAGTTATTGAGGACAGAACGCTTTTTACAATATCATGGAAATAAAAATCAAGTTTAAAGTGTTTTAAGGAAATATGCATACAAAGCACAGCCATTAAAAAGTAGGAGAATAAGGTTGAAAGTGAAGCTCCAACAATTCCAATGGAAGGTATCAGCAGAAGGTTGATCAATACATTCGAAACTGCTGCAACAATATTGATGTAGGTCGTAGTCTTTGTTTCCTTGATAAGGAGCATTGTATTGACAAATATCTGGAAGATTCCTGCCAGAAGACCGGAAAAAGCAATAATAGGAATTACAAACCAACCCGAAAGAAAATCATCAGTTGTAAGGATCCCAAGCAAAGGTTTCGCAAGAGCTGAGAGCCCGAAAACTGCAGGAATTGAGATAAGAAGGAAATATCTTAGAGAATGAGACATATAAATTCTTACTTCATCCGTTTTATTCTCATCGAATAGCTTTGATAACTCGGGAAGAAGAATGAGCTGAAGAGAGCTTACAAAAAGTTGTATAAGACTGCCAATTGAACAGGCTGCCGAATATACGCCTACGCTTCTAAGACCGAGAAAATAAGTAACCATATATCTGTCACTAGATTCCGTAATCCATCTAATAAGTGAATTGGGAGTTAGCGGTAGAGAAAATTGCAAGTACTCTTTTATGTAAGTAAACCGAGGGATTACGAATCCAATCTGTGATATAATCATCAGAAGAGAAATTAAAAAAATGGAGCCCTGCACAAGTAGAGTAGCCGCAATTACGCCTAGAAGCCCATACCCCATTTTAAGAAGAAAGAGAATAAAAAATAATTTTCCAAACGTTTCAAAAAGTGTTAAGTAAGAAAATATCTGAATCTGTCTGAAAATCCTGAAATAAAAAAGAGATATTGACTCAATTACACTCAGGAGGATTAAAAGGGAACCTGCCTGAATAAAATAAGTTGCATGAGGATCTTTAAAACCGAAGGTAGCAAGGGGCTCAGCAAACATATAGAGTAAAAATGAGGCAAACAGACCGGCTATAGTTACAAAAAAGAGAATGGAATATACTGCTTCCCTTATTATTTTTATTTCTGTTTCAGAGGATAAAAACCTGACAAAACCCATAGACAGGCCCATCAGTGCAAGAGGAGAGATGAGAGATACAGTGGTATTGATCTGAGCCCAGAGTCCGTAGTCGTATGTTCCAAGGGTTTTTGTGATTATCGGAAGTAAGAAGAAAGTTCCCAGGCTTGTAAGTACCTGAACTGTCCCGATAAAACCAACATCCTTTGCAAACTTTTGATATGACACCATATCACCTTAAAAGAATCCGTTTTAAAGAATTTCCAGTGAAAGAAGTCTTGAAAGAAGTCTTGAAAATAGTCTTACAAGAAAGTTTTTCTTACGACTTGACCAGACTAACTATTCTAGCCCGAAATTTAAATCCTTGTGAATGCTGATCATTTGGCTCAAGTTTTGACCTCTCAGTAGAAGTTTTATTTATAACTATATCATAAAAAATTTCATTCATGAAAAATACCTTTAATTTTAATTCAAAAGCTTAGGTGTATCGTTATTCATATTTAGTGTTAACTTTAAACTTGTTTAGATTCATTTTTTTTAATAACAACCAAATTTTAGCTACCCCGAGTAAAAGATTTCTACAAAAGATAAAAGCCTTTGTGTTGAAATAAATTTTGTCAGAAATTCAATGAGCATCTGATATGACTTCCTGAAAAATAGATAAATAAATGAAATAAAAAGAATTAGGAATGCAACTACCATAAGTTCTGACATATTAGAAAATCGAATTATAAATTTACGCAACGTAGGCCTGGATCCAAAAGAGATCCTGAGCTGGGAATAAAACTTTTACAGAGAAAGATAAATTTGACAAAGAAGAATAATCTTGGGAGCAAAAATAAGTAAGTTAATCCCGATTAGTAAGTCTAGAAACCATACTAACTTGCTTAAAACGATTCCTTGGATAATTTTTAAAATCTTATGTTTTTATAGTAAATCTAAAAGAAAAAGTTCCAAAAACATCCGACAATAGAAACTTGTTTCTGGGTCGGAAGTGATGGAACTCCTTGAGAATGCAAACTTTTACTTGTACACTAAATTCAGTTTTGGTACCTGACTAGTGTTTCCACAGTCAGCACTATAGAAGGCGATATAGTTACCATTTTCATTGCGGGCTTTTAGAAGAAAACCCGTGTTTTCATACTTGCCATTAACATACTCTTTTACAAGATCGGTTACATTAAGCTCATAGTATCTGTTATCCGGTAAGCTACTGGCTTTTAGAGTTAACGTAGCATATGGAGTACTGCCCTGGAGGACACCGTTTCTGTCATACCAGTCTCCTCCGGCATTATTCCATGCAACATTTGCATTCTTTTTATTCCAGCTCACATAGTTAGGGTTCCAGGAAGCAGGCCTGTAAACCTCGATAACAGTATCATTTGGTCGTGTACTGGAAGGATAATACCAGAAAAGAGAAAGAGTTGCACTATTTACCTCTGTGCTACTGGTATACTCACTTAAGTTAAATGATATAACAGCCCTATACTTTCCAACATCACTTAGTTCTCCCACATCGATAAATGATGTATCAGAATAGACTCCTTCAGGTGAGGTTTCACGCAGACGGTTGTCTTTTGCACCAGTAATAGTTGCATTTACAGTTACCCTTTTCTTAATATTAAGCTTTGGTACCTGGCTTGTGTTTCCGCAGTCAGCACTGTAGAAAGCGACATAGTTATCATTTTCATTGCGGGCTTTTAGAAGGAAACCTGTGTTTTCATACTTACCACTGACATACTCTTTTACGAGATCGGTTACATTGAGCTCGTAGTACCTGTTATCCGGCAAACTACTGGCTTTTAGAGTTAACGTAGCATATGGAGTACTGCCCCGGAAGACACCATTTTTATCATACCAGTCTCCTCCGGCATTATTCCATGCAATATTTGCATTTTTTTTATTCCAGCTCACATACTCAGGATTCCAGGAAACAGGCCTGTAAACCTCGATAACAGTATCATTTGGTCGTGTACTGGAAGGATAATACCAGAAAAGAGAAAGAGTTGCA
>Ga0074193_1000910_pt1 | contig 42569 bp, 40 predicted proteins | sample EPASupsiteHSE605_FD_64523 | JGI IMG/M metagenome (GOLD analysis project Ga0074193, IMG submission 64523) | Bioremediated contaminated groundwater from EPA Superfund site, New Mexico - Sample HSE6-05 | ecosystem: Environmental > Aquatic > Deep subsurface > Groundwater > Contaminated ...
GAAGAGCGCAAACAGGGTGGAACCTCTTCACCCCCTCAACTCGTGGAGGTGCAGAGGCAGAACAGTCCGGAACAGTTCAAAATCCTGATCGACGGTGAAGATGGAGAGATTGTGTCTGGCGGCAACGGAGCAGATGAGGAAATCGGTATTCGAGCCCTGAATCCCTCTGCTTCGTGCCAGGTTGAAAAAACGGGCGGCTTGTTCGAAATCTTCGGTGGTAAGCGGGAGGTCGGGAAAGGCGGCGAGATGTTCCTTCAGTTGCTCGAACTGCCGCTCCGACCGGACACCTGAAAGGATTTCCTGACGCACCGGGCCAATGAGCTGAACCCGTGTCTCGCTGATCAGCTCTTTGAACTCTTCAAGATGCGCAGACTGGGTGCCGGGGGTGTTGCGGCGTAGGGCGAGAGACCAGATGCAGGTGTCGACGAGAACGTTCACGGGGATCGCCGCTGTTTCTTGTAATCGTAGTCGCTATCGTACTCTATTTGATTGAATATATGGATAATCTCCATCTGTTTTCTGCGCTGAATGTACTCCTGCAAGGCCTCGGTAACGGCCGCTTTTTTGGTGCGGTGGCCGCTGATTTCCTGCGCCTCGCGGATGAGGTCGTCATCAAGTGCCAGATTCGTCGCCATATGCTCACCTCCTTTCGTTACACAAGACTCTACTGCTCTTGATGTGTGATGTAAAGGGAGACCTGCAATTTCAAAGGACTTCTCGGGACATGGATAATGAAACGAAGGAACGGCTGCCCCTCATCCCGGTTCGTATGCTCAACGAGTATGTCTACTGCCCGCGCCTGGCCTACATGATGTGGGTGCAGGGGGAATTTGCCCACAGCGCCGACACCGTGGAGGGGGCCATTCGTCATAAGCGCGTCGACAAGGAGTCCGGCAAACTGCCGGTGAACTCGGAGACAGAACCGGAGGAGATTCATGCCCGCTCGGTCTCACTCAGCTCCGAATCCTTGGGGATCACGGCTAAAATCGATCTGGTCGAGGGCTCCGGCACCGAGGTGCAGCCGGTGGATTACAAAAAGGGCAAGCGGCCCCATGTCCCAGCCGGAGCTTATGCCCCGGAACGGGTGCAGGTCTGCGCCCAGGGGCTGTTGCTGCGGGAACACGGCTATCAGAGCGACCATGGGTTTCTCTATTTCATCGGCTCCAAGGACCGGGTCAAGGTGGTTTTTGATCAAGCGCTGATCGCCGAAACCTTGGATGCTGCCATGAAATTCCGTGCAACCAGCCTTGAAGACACGCCGCCTCCGCCCTTGGTCGACAGTCCCAAGTGCGGCCGGTGTTCGCTGATCGGTATCTGTCTGCCCGATGAAATCGGCCTGCTCACCCACCAACTGCGGGAAATCCGGCCCCTCTCTCCGCGTGTTGAGGCCGCCTTGCCGCTCTATGTCCAGTCGCCGGCCAGTTACGTCAAAAAAGACGGCGAGCAACTGATTATTGAAGAAAACCGGGAACGACTGGCCGAGGCCCGGCTGATGGATACCTCCCAAGTCGTGCTTTTCGGCCATTGCGGCATAAGCGCCCCCGCGCTGCAAGAGTGCTGCAAACGGGAAATCCCCGTCACCTTCATGACTTATGGCGGCTGGTTTGTCGGCCATACGGTGGGTACCGGGCATCGCAATGTGCTTACCCGAACCGCGCAATATCGGGCCAGTTTTGACGAACGGGCCTGTCTGAACCTGGCGAGAAGGTTGATCACCGCCAAGATTCAGAACAGCCGGACCTTGCTGCGCCGGAATTGGAAGGAGGAGGGGAGCGAGGGCGAAAAGGCCCCCGCCGAGCTCTTAATCGGCATGAAAAACGACATGCTGCAAGCGGCCCGGATTGGATCCATCGAATCGCTCCTGGGAGTGGAGGGCAATGCGGCCCGACGTTATTTTGAACGTTTTGTGGCCATGATCTCGCCGGAAAAAAGAGAGGTGGCCGGCGGCTTCGATTTCAACGGCCGCAACCGGCGTCCGCCCAAGGACCCGGTCAACGCCCTGCTTTCCTTTGCCTATGCCATGTTGACCAGGGAATGGACGGTGGCCTTGTCGGCGGTGGGCCTCGATCCGTATCGCGGCTTTTTTCATCAGATGCGCTTTGGCCGGCCGGCGCTCTCGCTGGACATGATGGAGCCGTTCAGGCCGCTGGTGGCCGATTCCACGGTGATTACGGCAATCAACAACGGTGAGGTCAGGCGGGAGGATTTTATTGTGGCGGCCACGGGGTGCAATCTGAAGCCAAATGGCAGAAAGCGGTTCATTGCCGCCTTTGAGCGGCGGATGAGCCAGGAGGTCACCCATCCGGTTTTCAATTACCGGATCAGCTACCGGCGGCTTTTCGAGGTGCAGGCCCGGCTGCTGATCCGCTATCTGACCGGCGAAATCCCCCGTTACCCTTCTTTTGTGACCCGATAGGCCTGGGCATGGATCATGTTTACCTGGTATGTTACGATATTTCCGAGCAGAAACGCTGGCGCAGAGTGTACAAGACCATGAAAGGATACGGCGTCTGGCTGCAACTCTCGGTGTTCCAGTGCCGCCTCAGCCGGGAAAACCTGCTGCGGATGACCGATACCTTGACCGAGTTGATCGACACTGCCGAGGATCACCTGATGATCATCGATATTGGCCCGGCCGAGAGCGTCACCATCCGGGTGGAGAGCATCGGCCGACCGTTCAGGCCCATAGAAAGGCGGGCGGTCATTGTGTGATTTTCTTCGCCGATGGCATGCGAGCGGTGCAATGATGCAAAAAATGCCCGGAGCGCTCGCGGTGGATATGTTCTTTGAAAATATACGAATATTATTGAAAGGGAGATGTTATGAAGTACAATCGAAGAAAGTCTTGCCCAACAGCGCGGCATCCCTCGCAGACGCCCTCGCCAACCGGCGGCTACAGCCGGAGGACGAGCGGGCTGTTTTCCGGAGCCAACCGACTCCGGCCTCATTGAAGTTTCCTTGGCCTTGGCAACCTCGGCATCAAAGCGAGCGTTTTCCGGAGCCAACCGACTCCGGCCTCATTGAAGTTCCCCTGCAAATGGTTCGACCGCACAAATTGAGCCGGGGTTTTCCGGAGCCAACCGACTCCGGCCTCATTGAAGTGTCATGAGGAACAACAAAATTGCCGTCAAGGGTCCGGTTTTCCGGAGCCAACCGACTCCGGCCTCATTGAAGTGTTACCCTTGATAGCTAGGGATCAACACCTTCAGAGGTTTTCCGGAGCCAACCGACTCCGGCCTCATTGAAGTGTCGGTTTGCTCGGTCGCCCGCTCGGCTATTACAGAGTTTTCCGGAGCCAACCGACTCCGGCCTCATTGAAGTGACGACCATTGCACGGCCATCGCTGCCCTGCTGGCCGTTTTCCGGAGCCAACCGACTCCGGCCTCATTGAAGTTCGCGCCAATCGTTACAAACGACACCGTGGTCTTGTTTTCCGGAGCCAACCGACTCCGGCCTCATTGAAGTAACCCTGGTGGCCAAGGCCCAAACCTGCCTAGCCCAGTTTTCCGGAGCCAACCGACTCCGGCCTCATTGAAGTCGCCTTGCCCGGAAACATCTTGAGCATAATCGCCACCGCGTTTTCCGGAGCCAACCGACTCCGGCCTCATTGAAGTGTTGGCCGGAAGCATGGTGGTGGCCGCCGCTGGGAGTTTTCCGGAGCCAACCGACTCCGGCCTCATTGAAGTTACTCGCCCACGATCTCATGGTGACCGCCGTTCAGGTGTTTTCCGGAGCCAACCGACTCCGGCCTCATTGAAGTCGCTTGATGCCCGGCACGCTTGCCAGTCTAGGGATGGTTTTCCGGAGCCAACCGACTCCGGCCTCATTGAAGGGAGGCCGCATACAAGCGGGCCGCCGCCCAGCTCGGGTTTTCCGGAGCCAACCGACTCCGGCCTCATTGAAGGGTTGCAAGCGTGGTCATGATTGGTCACCTCGTGTGGTTTTCCGGAGCCAACCGACTCCGGCCTCATTGAAGGTTGTCATCATTGCACCGGTTGGGCCTTGGCGAGCAACGTTTTCCGGAGCCAACCGACTCCGGCCTCATTGAAGGTTCGTTGTTTTTTACTTTTGCGCTTTCCGGCTTGCAGTTTTCCGGAGCCAACCGACTCCGGCCTCATTGAAGGTGCGTCCGCTCAGTGGCGTAACCGTCGCCGGTCCAAGGTTTTCCGGAGCCAACCGACTCCGGCCTCATTGAAGGAGGTTGCAGCCTGAGCACTACAATCACATCTGGGAGGTTTTCCGGAGCCAACCGACTCCGGCCTCATTGAAGGCCGTACAGCATCCCCTGTGGATCGTTTCTAGCCACCTGTTTTCCGGAGCCAACCGGCTCCGGCCTCATTGAAGGCGCTTGTCAGCGTGCCAGTGAAGTCAAACCCGATACGTTTTCCGGAGCCAACCGGCTCCGGCCTCATTGAAGGTACATGTTGGCCGCCGTATCGCCCATGGAGTACAACGTTTTCCGGAGCCAACCGGCTCCGGCCTCATTGAAGGCGGGGCGGCCCTGGTATCACCCCCCCCTGGAATCGTGTTTTCCGGAGCCAACCGGCTCCGGCCTCATTGAAGGTGGAAAGCAGGTGAAGAATATAAAACGCAAATCCTCGTTTTCCGGAGCCAACCGGCTCCGGCCTCATTGAAGGGTAGTCATTACACTCTGTACTCCGTCGGGAGTTTGTTTTCCGGAGCCAACCGACTCCGGCCTCATTGAAGCTGCTCGACAGACCCCCAACAGACTATCGGGGTTGTGTTTTCCGGAGCCAACCGACTCCGGCCTCATTGAAGCGACCCAGGCCAGGTGTATGGCACCAAAATCCAGTTGGTTTTCCGGAGCCAACCGGCTCCGGCCTCATTGAAGCTCTGCGTTGCAGGCTGCTGCGACTATAGAGGTCGTTGTTTTCCGGAGCCAACCGGCTCCGGCCTCATTGAAACATGCTCGGACCTCACAGTGCAATCCGCCGGTTTCTGCCCTGTTGACGTCGATGCGACGTGTTTACGGCTTGGCATCGACCTTCTCTTGATCGTTATGAAAGATATGCTTCGTTTTTGTCGAAGAATACGGTAAGGTTGGCGGGATTGACAGGGGACGCGCCAGCGCTCCCGTTCAACGGATGCCGATCCACGGACCACGCAATGGACAACGAGCCGCCCATCACCATCATCACCGCCCCGGCCTTTCTCCGGCACGATACCGGCGGGGGTGATCATCCGGAGACGCCCGAGCGGATGCTGGCGATCACCGACCGGCTCGCCGAGGGGCACCTCGCCAACCGGATCCGCCATCTCTCCCCCCGGCCGGCCATGCGCAGCCAGTTGCTCACCTTCCATACCGAGGGCTGGCTGTTTCGCTTCGAAGAGGCGGTTCTTTCCGGGCGGACCTATATTGATCATCCCGATAATCAGGTCTGCTACGATTCTTACGAGATTGCCACCCTTTCCGCCGGGTCCGGACTGGTCGGCGTCGACGTGGTCGAACAGGAGCCGGGTGCGGTGGTCTTCTGTCAGACCCGTCCGCCGGGGCACCATGCCGAGCCCAACCAGCCCTACGGCTTCTGCTTCTTCAACAACTGCGTCATCGCCGCCCGCTACTGGCAGCGGCAGTACAACCGGCGCCGGATCTGCGTCTTTGATTTCGATGCCCATCACGGCAACGGCATCCAGACCGCCTTTGAAGAAGAGGCCGAGACCGCCTACGTCTCCATCCACGAGCACCCCAGCTTCAGCTATCCGGGGACGGGTTGGGCCGAGGATCGGGGAACCGGGGCCGGCAAGGGCACCATCTTGAACCTGCCGCTGCCGCCCGGCTCCGGCGAGGAACAGGTGCTGCGGGTCCTGCCCAAAATATATAAATTTATTCAACAGTTTCAGCCTGAAGCCTTGATTGTCGGCGCCGGTTTCGATGCCCACCGGGACGACGACATGTCAGGGCTCGCCTTCACCGTCGATCTCTACCGGCAGTTGGGCGTGTTTATTCGGGAAATCGCCAAGGAGTTTACCGAAGGACGGGTGGTTTCCATTCTTGAAGGTGGCTACAATCTGCACAAATTGGGCAGTTGCGTCGAGGCCTATCTCATGGGGCTCGTGGAGACAGAGCAATGAAAGCAATCAAAGGTGACGGTTTCGCAACAAGTGGGAAAACACCCGTTTTGCCATTTCGAGCGCAGCGAGAAATCTCGGAAGAACAGGGGATTCCTCGTCGCTGGTCTCCTCGAAATGGCAGGGGTGGACTTTTTTGCGATGCCGTCAAAGGTGTATTCTGATCGTTGGAGGATCGCCATGTTTATTCGTTCGCATATGACGCCCTCACCCATTACGGTCACGCCCGAGACGACCGTTGCCGAGGCGATCGATATCCTGCAGCAATACAATATCCGCCATCTGCTGGTGGTGGACGGGCAGGGCAGCCTGCAGGGGATCCTTTCCGACCGGGATCTCCGTTCGGCCCGCCCTTCGACCGTGGCCCGGAGCAAGGAGCGGCAACATGTCGAGGAGCAGGTCAACAACACCCCGGTTTCGGTGCTGATGACCCGCGACTGCCTGTCCTTGAATCCCAACGCCACGCTGGACGATGCCCTGTTGCTGTTTCAATCCCGCAAGATCGGCGCCCTGCCGGTGCTCAACGACGAGGACAAGGTGGTCGGGGTGTTCACCACCGCCGATCTGATGAACGCCTACCGCTGCCTCTTCGGGCTGGGGGAAAAGGGATCGGTGCTCATTTCGATCGAGGACAGCGGCGATCCGCAGGCCATGTCCAAGCTGGTGCGGGTGATGGAGGAAAAGCAGGTGTCGTTCACCCGCCTGGTCCGGACCGATGGCGGCGGCAAAGGCAAACCGATGATTTTTCTCCGCATCAACACCTATAACGTCCGCTCCGTCTACAAGGCCCTTGAGGCCGCCGGGTTCACTATCCATGTCCCCGAGGAATTCAGATAAAGAGGTGGCTATGCTGGACAGGCTTTTTTCGCCCAAGTCGATCGCGGTGATCGGCGCCTCCAAAACCGTGGGCAAGGTTGGCTACTACACCATGAGCAATCTGGTGCAGAGCGGGTTCAAGGGACCGATCGTGCCGGTGAACCCGGCCGGCGGCGAACTGTTCGGTCTCAAGGTCTATCCCAAACTGAGCGATTACCCCAATTCGGTCGACCTGGTGGTGATCGCGGTACCGGCAGAGATGGCGCCGGCCGCGGCCCAGGAGGCGGTGCAGAAAAAGGCCGGGGCGATCGTGGTCGTGGCCTCGGGCTTCAAGGAGACCGGCCGCCAGGGCCGGGCCATCGAGGACGAGCTGACCGAAATCTGCCGTCGGGGCGGCGTCCGCCTGCTCGGCCCCAACTGCCTGGGGGTGATCAACACCGCCATCAACCTCAACGCCTCCTTTTCCAAGCGCATCCCCCAGGCCGGGCAACTGGCCATCTTCTCCCAGTCCGGGGCTCTGTGCACGGCGATGATGGATATCGCCGACGAACGCGAACTTGGGGTTTCCAAGGCGGTGTCCATCGGCAACAAGGCCGACATCACCGAGGTCGACGTTCTCGCCGCCCTGGCCCACGACGAGGAGACCCGGGTGATCGTCGGCTACCTGGAGGATATCAGCGACGGCGACAAGTTCGTCAAGGCGGCGGAGGAGGCCAGTTGCCGCAAACCGGTGGTCATCCTCAAGGCCGGCACCACCGGCGCCGGCTCCAAGGCCGCGGCCAACCACACCGGCGTGCTCGCCGGCAAGGACACCGCCTACGGCGCTGCCTTCAAGCGGGCCGGCATCTGTCGGGCCGACAGTTTCGAGGCCCTGTTCGACAATGCCACTGCCCTGGCCCTGCAACCGACCCCCAAGGGCGACCGGGTGCTGATCATCACCAACTCGGGCGGCTCCGGCACCATGGCCGCCGATGCGGTCGAAAAAGCGGGGATGAGCGTCACCCCTTTGAATGTTCAACTGGCAGAGCAGCTACGGGAGCAGTTGCCCATTGCCGCCTTCATCGACAACCCCATCGACATCTCGGCAGCGGCCGAGCCCCGCCATTATGCCGCCGCCATCGACATTGCCGTGGCCGACCCCGATATCGACGCCATCCTGGTGGTCCTGGCCCCCCAGTACATGACCGAACCCGCGGCCACGGTCCGGGCCATTCTTGCTCATCTCGACGACACCACCCCGGTGCTGGCCTCCTTTCTCGGCGGCACCGACATCATGCCCTCGCGCAAGGAACTGGCCGCCGCCGGCCTACCCTTCTACGATTCGCCGGAAAGGGCGGTGGGGGCGCTCAAGGCCATGCACGAGTACGGGGTGTGGAAACACCGGCCCGCCCGCCATGTGGTCCGCTTTCCGGTCAACCGGCGGCGGGTGGAGCGGATCATCGCCCGGCGGCAGCGGACCAACCGGCTGCGGCTGGGCGAGGTCAAATCGAAGGACATCCTCAAGGCCTACGGCTTCCACACCCTGGAGGGACGGCTGACCACCACCCCCGAGGAAGCGATGGAGATCGCCCGCTTCATCGGCTTTCCCGTGGCCCTCAAAATCATTTCGCCCTCCATTGTCCACAAGTCGGATCTCGGCGGCGTCCGCCTCAACCTCGGCTCGGCCCAGGAGGTGGCCGACGCCTTTGACCTGATGATGCTGCGGATCAACAAACACGCCCCCAATGCCATCATCGGCGGCATCTATGTCGAGAAGATGGCGGAAAAGGGGCTGGAGGTGATCATCGGCATGACCCGCGACCCCCAGTTCGGGCCCATGCTGATGTTCGGTCTCGGCGGCATCTTCGTCGAGGTGATGAAGGACGTCACCTTCCACCTGGCCCCGATCACCGAGAACGAGGCCATCCAGATGCTCCAGTCGACCCGCTCCTACGAACTCCTCCACGGCAAGCGCGGCCTCAAGGAGGTCGATCTCCACGCCATTGCCGTGGCCCTGCAACGCATCAGCCAACTGACCACTGATTTTCCCCAGATTATCGAGCTCGACATCAACCCGCTGATCGTCGGCGAGGTCGGCAACGAACCGGTGGTGGTCGATGCCCGCATGACCTTCGCGCCCCTGCTTGAGGAAAGGTGAACCCTATGCCGCCGTTTTGCCCCCTGACTCCCTTAGGAACACCCATGGAATATGAAAAGGACTGGCAGGAATTCTACAGCGACATGATCGCCACCCCGACCCAGGCCCTGAGCCACCTCAAGTCCGGCCACCGGGTCTTTATCGGCACCGGTTGCGGCGCGCCCCAGGAGCTGATCGCGGCCATGACCGGCCGGGCCCGGTCGGTGACCAACGTCGAGATCATCCAGTTGATCACCAAGGGCGACGCCCCCTATGCCGACAAGAAGATGTCGGAGAGTTTCGCCATCAACTCCTTTTTCATCAGCTCCAATATCCGCGACGTCATCCAGGAAGGGTTCGGCGACTACACCCCGATCCTGCTCTCCGACGTGCCCAAGTTGTTCGATTCCGGCAGCTTGCCCATCGACATCGCCCTGATCCAGGTCACCCCGCCCAATACCCAGGGGCGGGTCAGCCTCGGCATCTCGGTGGACATCACCCGCAGCGCCATCGAGAACGCCTCGCTGGTGATCGCCGAGGTCAACCCCAACATGCCCTGGACCCACGGCGACACCCAGGTCGAGGTCTACGATCTCGACATCCTGGTGCCGGTGGACCGGCCGATCCTCGAGCGGGAACTGCACACCCCCAACGAGATCAGCCGCAAGATCGCCCAGACCGCCGCCGCCCTCATCCCCAACGGCTCGACCATCGAGCTGGGGCTGGGCCGGGTACCCGGTTACGGCCGCATCCCCCAGGTGGTGATGGAATTCCTCAACGATCGCAAGGACATCGGTTTTCACACCGAGATGATCTCCGACTCGATCATTCCCCTGGTCGAATCCGGGGCGGTGACCGGGGCGATGAAGTCCATCGACAAGGGCAAGATCACCGCCAGCTTCTGCATGGGCACCAAGAAACTCTACGACTACATCGACAACAACCCCCTGTTCAGTTTCCGGCCGACCGAGTACATCAACGACGCCAACGTCATCGGCAAGCACAAACGGATGGTGGCGGTCAACATGGCCCTGGAGATCGACCTCACCGGCCAGGTCTGCTCGGACTCGGTGGGCGGCCGTTTCTACTCCGGCATCGGCGGCCAGATCGACTTCAATCGCGGCGCCGCCCATTCCGAGGCCGGCCGGGCGATCATCACCCTGCCGTCCCTGAACCGCGAGGGCACCGAGTCGCGAATCGTCTGCACCCTCCAGCCCGGCTCCGGGGTGGTGATCAACCGGGGCAGCGTCCACTACGTGGTCACCGAGTACGGCGTGGCCTATCTCCACGGCAAGTCGATCCAGGAGCGGGTCATGGCCCTGATCTCCATCGCCCACCCCGATTTTCGCGAGCAACTGTTCCGCGAGGCGGTGGCGGCCAAGTACCTGCGCCCCGGCCTGGCCCGCTTCGCCAACCGCTTCCTGGCGCCGGTGGAGGAGTCGATCCGGGCCACCTTCCTCATGCAGGACGGCACCGAGGTCAATTTCCGCTCGATCAAGCCCACCGACGAACCCCACATGCGCGACCTGGTCTACAACCTCAGCCAGGAGACCATCTACTACCGGTTCATGAGCCACCAGCAGCGCTTCACCCCGCGCCAGATCCAGGACTTCGTCTATATCGACCACCGCCGCGACGTGGCTGTGGTGGGCACCATCCCCGAGGCCCACGGCGAGCAGATCATCGCGGTCGGCACCTACTACCTCAACGAGAAGACCAACCTGGCCGAGGTCGCCTTTGTCGTCCGCGACGGCTGGCAGAACAAGGGGCTGGGCACCTTCGTCTTCAAGCATCTGGTCAAGATCGCCAAGCGCAACGGCATCGCCGGCTTCACCGCCGAGGTCCTGCGGGAAAACGAGCGCATGCAGGCGGTGTTCAACCACTCCAACCTCAAGGTCAAGAGCCACCTGGAAGAGGGCGTGTATAGCTTTGTGATGGATTTTTGAGGAGTGATTGAGCCGGAGCGCTTGTTGTCCCGTGTCATCCCGAACGTATGTGAGGGATCTCCTTATTCTTTGGGCTCGCTATTATTTTACCGTCAAGCCCCCGAAACATTGATCGATCCCACGCTTCAGCGTGGGATCGCAGGCGTGACGCTCCCGCGTCAGCGATTTGACGGAGAAAGCGGAAAGTCAGGCAGCGCTGCCAAACGCGGATACCTCGACCCACCAGGTCATTGCCCGTGTTCGAGCCCCTGGAGTTCTCTCGTATAAGCAGGATGGTCGGAGTCGGCGGTGCTGGACGCAACGGGACGCAGGAACGTCCAAGGAGCATTCCCCCACGCTGGAGCGTGGGAACGATCCTAAACGTTAAGCAGTGACCGAATCTATTCGCACCCGTAAGGAGATTTTCTGCATTGGATATTCCACGGATCTTCAACATCACCGAAAGTGCACACCGCATCCATAACCCGTTCACACCCGAAAAGCTCGCCACTCTCGGCGCGGCGCTGCGTCTGGAAACGGGGACCCGAATGCTCGACCTCGGCAGCGGTTCGGGCGAAATGCTGTGCACCTGGGCCCGCGATCACGGCGCTATCGGCACCGGCATCGACATGAGCCAGTTGTTCACCGAGCAAGCGAAACTCCGCGCTGTAGAACTCGGCGTCGCCGATCAAGTCACGTTCATCCATGGCGATGCTGCGGGCTACGTCTCCGACGAGAAGGTCGGTGTGGCAGCCTGTGTCGGTGCCACGTGGATTGCCGGTGGTGTCGCCGGCACTATCGAGCTTCTGGCGCGGAGCCTGCGCACCGGAGGGATCATCCTCATCGGCGAGCCCTACTGGCGGCAGTTACCGCCGACGGAGGATGTTGCCAGGGGATGTCTTGCCGGCTCAATCTCCGACTTTCTCCTGCTTCCAGAACTTCTCGCGTCTTTCGGCCACCTCGGCTACGACGTCGTTGAAATGGTTCTAGCTGACCAAGATGGCTGGGACAGATACGAGGCGGCCAAATGGCTCACCATGCGCCGATGGCTTGAAGCCAATCCCGACGACGAGTTAGCCAAAGAGGTTCGAGCCCAACTAACCTCGGAACCCGAGCGCTACGCCGCTTACACGCGTGAATACCTGGGCTGGGGTGTGTTCGCGCTGATGACGCGGTGATGGGGGATTGCCTGGTGACTCAGAAAGTTTGGAAAATCAAATCATGTCTAACACATAGAATGCCACCGATTGCCCTTTGTCATTACCCTGTCTTGGGTTTCCGATCCGACGACGGAATGATGCCGCGCCAAACACTTATCGAGATCAACCATCTTACCGGTGAGAACACGCCAATAAACGGGCCGGAAACAAACGCGTTCTTGAAGGGAGGTGGCGCGTCGGTCGGCAGGTTGATTTATTGACTTTAACACTTCTGGAAATGCGTGGATGTCAAACAACAAACGAACGCACACTGAGGCAAATGGTCACCTGGTTTTCTTTCAGGAGTTCTTAAAACACCCGCTGCAGATCGGATCGGTTATCCCGAGTTCCCGGTTCCTGGAGCGACGAATCGTGAAGGCCGCCGGGGTTGCCTCGGCCGAGAGGATCATCGAATTGGGCCCCGGCACCGGGGGCGTCACCCGGGCGATACTGCGGGCGATGCCGCCGCAGGCCAAGCTGCTGAGTATCGAGATCAATGCCCAATTCCACGCCTTGGTGAACAGGATTGAAGACCAGCGACTCATCGCCCACCTGGGCCGTGCCCATGAACTTACGGAGATCGTGGCGACATACGGTCTGGAGGCCCCCAATGTCATCGTCTCCGGCATCCCTTTTTCCACCATGAGTCAGAGCGAGGGCGCCCGGATTCTTGCGGCGGTTGCGTCCCTGCTCGCGCCCAACGGACGCTTCGTGGCCTACCAGGTCAGCAAGCAGGTGGCGACCCTCTGCCAGCCTCTCCTGGGACCGGGGCAAGCCTCCCTGGAGTTGCTCAATATCCCGCCAATGCGTATCTTTCAGTGGGTGAAGAACGCCTGACCCGCCGGGAGACCGGACGGGAAAGGGCCTTGTCCTTCCTGGGGCGGCACATCGGTCAGCCGGTCATGGCACCGGACATCAATCAACCCAACTTCCCGTAGTAAGTTATTTCGTGCAAACTCCCTTGTTCTCCAGCGACCAACCCTTCGCGATCGTCTCCGATTTCACCCCCTCCGGCGACCAGCCGGCGGCCATCGACCGGCTCGCCGCCAACATCGAGGCCGGGGTGCGGGAGCAGATCCTGCTCGGGGTCACCGGCTCGGGCAAGACCTTCACCATGGCCCAGGTGGTGGCCCGGGTGCAGCGGCCCACCCTGGTGATCGCCCCCAACAAGACGCTGGCGGCCCAGTTGTTCGCCGAATTCCGCGAACTGTTCCCCCACAATGCCGTCGAGTATTTTGTCTCCTACTACGACTACTACCAGCCCGAGGCCTACATCCCGGCCTCGGACACCTATATCGAGAAGGATTCGTCGATCAACGATGCCATCGACAAGATGCGCCACTCGGCCACCCGTTCGCTGCTCACCCGGCGCGATGTCCTGATCGTGGCCTCGGTCTCCTGCATCTACGGTCTCGGCTCGCCCGAGGAATACCGCGACATGCACCTCTTCCTCCGCACCGGCGAGGACCAGCCCATGGAGGAGGTGCTGCGGCGGCTGGTGTTCATGCTCTACGAGCGCAACGATTATTCCTTTCATCGCGGCACCTTCCGGGTGCGGGGCGACGTGCTCGACATCTTTCCGGCCCACGAAGAGGAGCGGGCGGTGCGGGTCGAGTTTTTCGGCGACACCGTCGACTCAATCGCCCTGATCGACCCCCTGCGCGGGGTGGTACTGGCCGATGTCGAGGAGATGACCGTCTTCCCCGGCAGCCACTTCGTCACCAGCCAGGAAAATCTCAAGTCGGCCATGCGTTCGATCCAGGACGAGTTGCAGGTGCGGCTGGCCGAATTGCAGACGGACAACCGGCTGGTCGAGGCCCAGCGCCTGGAGCAGCGGACCTTGTTCGACCTGGAGATGATCACCGAACTCGGCTACTGCAACGGCATCGAAAACTACAGCCGCCATCTCACCGGCAAGCCGCCGGGGGTGCCGCCGCCCAACCTGCTCGACTATTTCCCGGACGATTACCTGCTGATCATCGACGAGTCGCACATCAGTGTGCCCCAGATCGGCGGCATGTTCAACGGCGACCGCTCGCGCAAGCAGACCCTGGTCAATTTCGGCTTCCGCCTGCCCTCGGCCCTGGACAACCGGCCGCTGCGCTTCGACGAATTCGAGGCCCGCATCGGCCAGGTGGTCTATGTCTCGGCCACGCCCGGCCCCTACGAGCTCAAGCATGCCGGCGACCAGGTGACCGAGCAGTTGATCCGGCCCACCGGCCTGCTCGATCCCCGCATCGAGGTGCGGCCCGCCACCAATCAGGTGGATGACCTGCTGGAGGAGATCCGGATCCGGGCCGAGCGCAACGAGGCGGTCCTGGTCACCACCCTGACCAAGCGGATGGCCGAGGACCTGACCCGGTATTACGAGGAACTGGGCGTGCGGGTCCGCTACCTCCATTCCGACATCAAGACCCTGGAGCGGGTGGAGCTGATCCGCGACCTGCGCCAGCGCGCCTACGACGTCCTGGTCGGCATCAACCTCTTGCGCGAGGGGCTCGACATCCCCGAGGTCTCGCTGGTGGCGGTGCTCGACGCCGACAAGGAGGGCTTTTTGCGTTCCGAGCGCTCCCTGGTCCAGACCTGCGGCCGGGCGGCCCGCAACGCCCTGGGCACGGTGATTCTCTATGCCGACCGGGTGACACCCTCGATGCAGGCCACTATCGCCGAGACCAACCGGCGGCGGACCATTCAGGAAGGTTACAACCGCGAACACGGCATCACGCCGCAGACGGTGATCTCGGAGATCAAGGACGCCATGGCCCAGCACCTCAAGGCCTCGGGCTGGGTGAGTGCCGAGGATCTGGCCGGCCACCCGGTGCCGGTGACCGGGGAACCGGAAATTTTGTACCACAGCGTTGCCGAGATTCAACGGGAGATCGCGGCATTGGAGAAGAAGATGCACGAGGCGGCCCGGCAGTTGGCTTTCGAAGAAGCCGCTGGCTACCGGGACCGGATCAAGGAACTCAAGATGATGGAGCTGGCGGTTGGCTGATTTTTGGTATCGATGTTCGCTGGCGGTGGCGCCGCGGATAGTGTACGGTCTGATCCGGTTGTGGTTTGCCACCTGCCGGGTCAAGGTGCGGGGCGACGGGCCGTTGCGGGATTTTGTTCGTCAGGGCAATACGGGGATCGCCGCCTTCTGGCACTATTCGTTCCTGTTTTTGTTTCACTACTTCAGGGATTTTCCCGCCGCGGTCATGGTCAGCGCCAGCAGGGACGGCGAATACATCGCCCGGCTGGCGCAGTTGATGGGCCATCTGCCGGTGCGGGGCTCGTCCCACCGGGGCGGGGTCAAGGCCCTGCGCGAGATGATCGACCAGTTGCGGCAGGGCCGAAACAGCGCCATCGTGGCCGACGGTTCCCAGGGGCCGGCCCGGCAGGCCCAGGCCGGATGCATTCTCATGGCCAGCAAATCGGGCAAGCCGATCTTTCCCGTGGCCTGGGCCGCGGATCGCGCTTTGATCTTCAACAGTTGGGACCGGACCGTGGTGCCGTTGCCTTTTGCCAGGGTGGTGGTGCGGATCGGCGAGCCCTTGACGGTGCCGTCGGCGGTCACCTCGGAGCAGGTGGAAGCGTACCGGCTTGAACTGGAACAGCGCCTCAACCGGCTCTACGATGCCGTCTGGCACGAGGTCGGCCGGGGGGCGCACGATGAGAGTAGGCTTTAGGGGTTGAGCAGGCAGCAGGTAGGTTGGGCTAAGCGCAGCGCAGCCCTCAATAGCAAGCTGGGGACAGAATTCAATTCTGTCCCACAGGAAACTTTAACAGTTGGGCTTCCTGCGTCAGCCCAACCTACGGGCTTTGACTCTGTCTCATTTTCAGTGAAAGCATTGCTTATACGGTTCTTTACTTTTTGGTGCACAGAGTGCACCCTGCTAGATGTTGGGATAGGAGGTAGGGTGCACTTCGTGCACCACTGTCATCTATGCCCCTGAAAACTTAACAACGTGATCGGTGTGGAAAAAGTGCGAAGCGTGGTCCTGGCCGGCTTAAGCGGCGGCTCGGGAAAATCGGTGGTCTCGGTGGGCCTGATCGCGGCCCTGAAAAACCGGGGCAGGGGCGTGGCCGTATTCAAGAAGGGGCCGGATTACATCGATGCCGGCTGGATGAGCAAGGCTGCCGGCCAACCCTGCTACAATCTCGATCCCTATCTGATGCCACCCGAGGCTATTGCCGCCACCTTTCAGCGCCATATCCGAGGCTGCGACTTCGCCGTGGTCGAGGGCAACCGGGGCATCTTCGACGGCGTCAACGCCAGCGGCGAATTCTCCACCGCCGAACTGGCCCAGCAGCTCGATCTGCCGGTGCTGCTGGTGGTCAACTGCGCGAAGACCACCCGGACCGTGGCCGCCCTGGTTCTGGGCTGCCAGGCCTTTGACCCGCGCATCCGTTTCGCCGGGGTCATTCTCAACCAGATCGCCACCGCCCGCCACGAAACGATTATCCGCCAATCCCTGGAGAAGTACACCGATCTGCCGGTGCTGGGGATCATGCCTCGGCTGCCCCAGGACATCTTTCCCATGCGTCATCTCGGGGTGACGCCCCATCAGGAGTATGCCGCTGCCGGCGAAGCGGTGGCCAACCTGGCCGCTCTGGCCGAGACCCATTTCGACCTCGATGCGATCGTCGCCCGCATGCGAGGGATAGCGCCGCTGCCGCCGGAGCGGGGCACCCCTGCCGCACCCAAGCTGACCATCGGCGTGCTCCGCGATGCCGCCTTCCAGTTCTACTACGAGGAGAACCTGGAGGCCCTCAGGACGGCCGGAGCCCATCTGGTGATGATCGATGCCCTCCATTCGCCGGCCCTGCCGCCGGATCTGGACGGCCTCTATATCGGCGGCGGTTTTCCCGAAACCAGCGCCCGGCAACTGGCCGACAACGCCAGTTTTCGCCAATCGGTTCGGGACCGGATCGACGGTGGCCTGCCGGTGTATGCCGAGTGCGGCGGCCTGATCTTCCTTGGCCGCTCCATTCTCCTGCAAGGACAGGAATATCCCCTGGCCGGGGTCTTTCCGGTGACCTTCGCCATTGGCGCCAAGCCCCAGGCCCATGGATATTCCGCCTTCACCGTGGAAAAGGCCAACAGCTTTTATCCGGTCGGCACCCGGATCAAGGGCCACGAGTTCCGCTATTCGACGGTGCACCAGTGGGAGGGGACCGCCGGCGATCTGGTGCTCGCCATGGAGCGCGGCACCGGTTTTAGCGGCGGCCGCGACGGTCTGGTGAAGAACAACACCCTTGCCCTCTACACCCATGTGATGGCCTCGGGCACCCCCCAGTGGGTGGCGGGATTCATTGCCATCGCCCGTGATTTTTCCGCTCGCCGCACCCGGGGGCTGCCGCCGGCTTGAACGGCCAGTCGCCCGATCGGGCGAGGTCCGGCAGGGGGCGGCACCGCCATGCCGGTTTTGACAATCGTCGGGGCGGACTCTATAATGAGGTCAACGATTTTTTCTTTTACCGGAATGTCGCAATGTTGAAGACACCATCGATTGCCATCGCCTGCCTCGTTTGCTTGCCCTTGTCTGCCGCCGCCGCAGTCGAGGGAACATCGTTCCTCCCGTCTCTCTCGCCGCTGCTGTTTGTCCTTCTCGGTTTGTTCGTGCTTGTTTGCTGGCGCGAACTGCGGGCGCGAGGGCTGCAACAACACAACAGGGAGCTGACTGCCCGGTTGTCCCTGGCGGAGCAGACCGTGGCGCAGGCGCCGCTGCCGATCCTTCGTCTCGATGCTGGTCTCAGGGTCATCGCCGCCAACCACTGTGCCCTGCGGATCTATGACCGTCCTGCCCTGCTCGGGGTCAGCCTGCTCGACCTCCATCCCGATCTGGCCGATCATCCCGTCGTTGTCGCCGCGCAGGCGGCGAATGCGGACGCGCATCCGGCAGCCCCCGTCCTTTTCCCGGAACCGGGAACGTCGAAAACCGTCGGTCCGGGCGAATTGGCCATGATCGCCACCGCAGGACAACATCAGACCCTCTGGTTCGGGCCGCCGCCAACCAATCGGCTGCTGATCCAGGCGGCCAGCGATGCGGCTTCCCTGGCCGAGGAATCGGCCAACCGGATGAAGAGCGAGTTCATCGCCAACATCAACCATGAGGTCCGGACCCCGATGAATGCCATCATCGGTTATACGGAGATGCTGGCCAACTCCCCGCTCGGCCCCAAGGAGCAGCGGTTTGTCGCCATTATTCACAAGAGCAGCATGGCCCTGGTTTCTATTTTCAACGACATCATGGAGTTGTCGAAGATCGATTCCGGCCGGTTGCAGATCATGGTCAGTACGATCCGACTCCCCTCGATCATCAACGATGTCGAGGGGCTGTTCAAGGACCTGGCCGAGGAAAAAGGGATTCACCTTTCCTGCCGGATTGCCGGCCACCTGCCCCAGTCCTTTGTGTTCGATGGGGTGCGGTTGAAGCAGATCCTGCAGAATCTGGTCGGCAATGCGGTCAAGTTCACCCATGAGGGGTCGGTGGCGCTGCTGGTCGACGGCGTTCCCGCAGCGGCAAAACAGGGGCGTTTCGACCTCCGTTTCGCCGTCGAGGATACCGGCATCGGCATCTCGGAGACGGATCAGGCAAAAATTTTCGAACTCTTCCGGCAGCGGGAAGACGTCATCACCAAGAAATACGGCGGGGTGGGCCTGGGGCTCACCCTGTGCAGCCGGCTGGCGGCGATGATGGGCGGCAGGATCGAACTCCACAGCGCCGTGGGCAAGGGATCGCGGTTCATCCTTTTTCTTGACGGGGTGGAGGTCGCCGAGCCCGCTTCCGCTCGCCCTGCATCCGATGCCGCCGCTCCCGGGCAGAAAGAGGAGGGGAGAAAGCTGCTGGTCGTTGACGATGTCGACCTGATCAAAGATGTCTTTCTCGATTATTTTCAGGACAGTCCCTTGAAGGTCCTCACCGCCGACAACGGCGAGGAGGCCTTGACGCTGGCCCGGACGGAACACCCCGACATCATTTTCATGGACCTCAACCTGACCGGGACGGACGGCCGCAACGTGACCGAGGAACTGCGCCGGAATCCCGATACCGCCGCGATTCCGGTGGTGGTCATGACCGGTGAGATGCTTGAGGAGGGGGATTATCGCCCCCTGTTCGACGGATTTCTCCAGAAGCCTTTCCGGCTGGAGGAACTGAGGGAGATTGTCGCCCGCTCTATTCCGCTCGCTCCACGGCAAGCGGAGCCGTCGGCAATGGGTGACGGCGGTGACGAAGAGGAGCACCATCTTCTCCGGCAGATCGCCGAGGCATGGAACAACGATCTGGAACTGCTGCGTCAGCAGGCTGTTTTTTCCGGAAGCCTGACCGATGCCGCTGCCCTGGGGATAGCCATGCAACGGCGAGGCGTTGAGGAAAAACAGCCGATCCTGACCGAACTGGGCGAGGAATTGCTGCTCTATGCCCAAGAGCCCGATATTCTGGGCGTGGATCGCCTCCTTGCCCAATTCTCCCGGATTACGAACCGCAACGAGCCATGAGCAAAAACAGACCCCTGATCTTCATCGTCGACGATGTGCCCGAGAATATCCAGATCGCCATATCGCATCTGAAGGAACTCGACTGCGACTTCGCCTATGCCACCTCCGGCGAACAGGCCCTGGAGCGGATCGCCGCCACCCGGCCCCAACTGATCCTCATGGATGTGATGATGCCGGGGATGAGCGGCTTTCAAACCGTGGAGGCGCTCAGCCGAAACGAGACGACCTGCTCCATCCCGGTTATTTTCCTCACGGCCCGGGCGGAATCCGATGACGTGGTCCGCGGCTTCAAACTCGGCGGTGTCGACTACATCACCAAACCCTTCAAGGGAGTGGAATTGCGGTCGCGGGTCCGCAACCATCTGGAACTGTATGCCTACCGGAGCAACCTCGAACGACTGGTGGAGGAACGGAGCCGCGAGGCCGAACTGCTCAAGGACGTGATCATCGAGGCCATGGGCGAGCTGGCCGAGTATCGCGATCCCGAAACCGGCAGTCACATTCATCGCACCCGGGCCTATGTGCAGTTGTTGGCTGAAACCCTGGTCGACATGGGGCATTTTCGGAGCCGGCTCACCAAGGACTATATCACCCTGCTGTGGAAATCGGCGCCGCTGCACGACATCGGCAAGGTCGCCATCCGTGATTCGATCCTGCTCAAGCCCGGCAAGCTCACGCCCGAGGAGTTCGAGGAAATGAAGAGGCATACTACGCTCGGCGAGGAGGTTATCGCCAATCTCGAACAGATGGCCGGGCAGCCGACCTCCTTTCTCAGTTGCGCCAAGGACATCGCCGGCAGTCACCATGAGAAGTATGACGGCACCGGCTATCCGCGGGGGCTGGCAGGTGAAGCCATTCCGTTGCCGGGACGGATCATGGCTGTGGCCGATGTCTACGACGCCCTGATCTCCAAACGGGTCTACAAGGATTCCATGTCCCACCAAGAGGCGATGGTGATCATGATCGAAGGCAAGGGCTCCCATTTCGACCCGATCCTGATCGAGGCCTTTTTGGTGGTGGAACCGCATTTCCGGAAGATCGCCGCCAACAACCTCGATTGACGGCCAATCCGAACCGGTTTTTGTTCGGGGCATGTACAGGCAAGATGCCCTTTTCTTATGTAGGGGTGCGCTCGGCGCACCGGAAAAATCCAAACGCCTAAACGCCTTCAGTCTCGCATGAAAAGTTACCATAAGGAACTCTGGTTCAATGTGCCCACGCGGCGTGCCTTTATCAATATCACCCCGCAGGTGGAACAATGTCTGCGGGAAAGCGGTATCCGCGAGGGGCTGCTGCTCTGCAACGCCATGCACATCACCGCCTCGGTGTTCATCAACGACGACGAGTCCGGTTTGCACCACGATTACGAGCAATGGCTGGAACGGCTGGCCCCGCACGAGCCGGTCAGCCAGTACCGCCACAACGGCTATGAGGATAATGCCGACGCCCACTTGAAGCGGCAGGTCATGGGTCGCGAAGTGGTGGTGGCGGTCACCGAGGGCAAGCTGCACTTCGGCACCTGGGAGCAGATCTTTTACGGCGAGTTCGATGGTCGGCGCAAAAAGCGGGTGCTGGTCAAGATCATCGGTGAATGAGCAAAGCCAGCGGTTGAACCGGGTTCCAGGACACCACGGAGTGATTGCATGATGTTCGTGTTTTTTCGTCAACGTCTGCTGGCAGCGGCACTGGCGTCCCTCTTGTTGAGTGCGGCCGGATGTTCCGACCAGCGTGGCCAACACGGTGACACCGGTTTGACCCTCTACGGCAATGTCGATATCCGTGAGGTGCAGTTGGCCTTCCAGGATACGGGGCGAATTCTCGACCTGGCCGTGGACGAGGGCGCCCGGGTCAGCAAGGGGCAGGTGGTCGCCCAATTGGACCCGGCCCGGTTTCGGCTGGAGGTCGACCGTTTGGCTGGCGAGGTGGCGGCCCAGACCCGACTCGTGGAACGGCTCAAGGACGGCAGCCGGCCGCAGGAGATCGAGAAGGCCAGGGCGGCGGTCGCCTCGGCCAAGGCCAATCTCAAGGAGGCCGAACTCATCCTGGCCCGCAAGCAGTCGCTGCAACTGACCAATCGCATCTCCCAACAGGAGGTGGACAGCGCCAGGGCCCGGGTGGAGACCTGGTTGGCCACCCTGAAAACCACCGAGGAAGAGCGGGCGTTGGCGATCGAGGGACCGCGCAAGGTGGATATCGCCGCCGCCGAAGCGACCCTGACCGCCCTTCGGGCCGCCCAGGGGTTGGCGGAGCAGCGGTTGCGCGACACCCGCCTGCCGGCGCCTGCCGACGGCTTCATCCGCAACCGCATCCTTGAGCCCGGCGCCATGGCCGCGGCCGGCGCCCCGGTCCTGACCCTGGCGCTGACCAACCCGCTCTGGGTCCGGGCGTATATCAGCGAACCGGATCTTGGTCGGGTGCGGGAAGGGCTGCGAGCCGAGTTGCGTACCGACAGCCTGCCCGGCAAGGTCTACAGGGGCTGGGTCGGCTTCATCTCCTCGACCGCCGAATTTACACCCAAAACCGTGGAGACCACGGAACTGCGCACCAAGCTGGTCTATCGCGGCCGCATCTTCGCCTGTGATCCCCAACAGGAATTGCGGTTGGGCATGCCGGTGACCGTGACTATAAATACTAAACAAGATCAATCGATTAAGGCGTCATGCGATGACTAGCCTTGCCTTTTGATGTACTTCTGATGTACTTTTTTCCGAAACAGGCATTCCGGGAAGAGCTTCAAGCGCTTCCCGGTTTTCTTTTTTCAGCCGATGGATGTACCGTTCAGTCGTCGCTAAACTGGAATGCCGAAGCATGTACTGAATCTCAACCATCGGAATATTTCGTGCCGCCAGGATCGAGGCAAACAGGTGCCTGATCCCATGAAAGCCAAACTTTTCAACACCTGCCCTTTGACATAGCTCATCCATCCATTTAACCCTGGTAACATATTGCCCCCCGGTCCTGGATGGAAAAACCAATTCGGTTTGAGCCTTCTTCTTGTATCCCAGTAATGCGGAAATAAGATCATCTCGAACTTGAAGCCATTGAGAACGCCACTCACCGGCCTTGTTTTTTCGCCATGAAAGCCGGATTCTCTTGCCGAAAAAGTCCACATCCTGCCATTTAAGCCTGAAAAGCTCATCCATCCGTGCACCGGTTTGCAGGTAGCAATACAGCATCACCTTATCTTTTTCTGTCAATGTGGCGTAATACGCTTTCCAAAAATCATCAAGCGTAGGTACGCGGCGTTCATTTCTTTCGGATGCGAACTTCTCGACGTCTGAAAAGGGGTTTTGCTTGGGCATATCGAGAAACCTCGATCCCCATTCCCAAGCCGCAGCAAGGTTTTTCTTATACTTGTTTGCGGCACCACCTGAACGAGTGACAGATATTTTTTGCAGCGAACCAACCGCAACGTAAGGACTCAACTTTCCAACTGAATCCGATGGATGTAACCCAGCAAATTTAAAGAAAAACTTGAACGATAAAACCTTTTCGTCTAGGGTTTTCTTTACGAATTTGTTTTTTGAGTATCCGAGATATTCATTTGCCCATGTCTGCAAAGACAAAGACGCCAAAGGGGTCGGCTCCGCAACCGGCCCTTTTGCTTTTTCTTCTTCCTCCTGACTTTCCCACAGCAACGCATCCCGACGGGTCAGAAAAACTTTTCGTTGTTTCTTCCCGTTTCGAAAGCGTTGCCCCATACCATGGGTATTTGTCCTTGTTTTTGTTCGGGTTTTTGTACGCCATAATTCATTACCTCGCTTCTTTTGAACCTGATGGTTGAGCCGAAGCGAACACCGCCAAACCTTTCAACACCGTACTTAAGAACGGTTCGGGGATCAACGCGGAAGTATTCGGCAACCTCTTTCAAGGTCATCATTTCGGGCCGCATATTTCTACCAATTGACGATACTATTTTTTGTGTATACAATAATTATATGAAAATTGAATTTGACCCTGTTAAGTCCGAGCAAAACCGGCAAAAACGCGATCTTCCTTTTGATCGTGCCGCTGAATTTGATTGGGCCGGGGCAGTGTTTGCCGAAGACGACAGGACCCAATACCCAGAACGCCGTTTTGTTGGTGTTGGGTACTTGGACAACAGGTTGCATGTAATTTGTTTCACTCCGATCCCTGGGGGCGTCCGGATAATCAGTTTTCGCAAAGCAAACGACAGGGAGGCAAAACGATATGGCAAAGCGATCACCATTGACTGATAAAGACGGTGAAGTTCGAGAACTCACCAAGAACGATTTCAACAGTTTCAAACCCGCCGAAGAGGTGTTACCCGAAGAGTTACTCGCTGTACTTCCAAAACGGGGACGACCGCGTCTAGCCTCTACAAAAAAATCCGTAAATATACGCCTCTCTGATGATGTTATTTCCGCCTTCAAGTCGACCGGAAAAGGGTGGCACACTCGCATTAACGAGGCGTTGCGCGACTGGTTAAAAGAACATCATCCAACATAATGCAGATGGAGTGATCCATGAAAGCTGTTCAAAAATGCACGGTATCAAATCTTTTACGTGAATGAAGAGGGAGGAATAAAGCATTGTCCCAAACACCGGAAACCTTGCGCCCAAAATGGAGGACCAAGGACGGCTTAAGATGATGCTGCATGTACTCGGCTCCGGCTGTCCATCTGCAAAGCTCATTTTTGCCCTGTCCGGGACCTCGTACAGCCACAACAGAACGCGGGCCGATATACCTGGAAGACATATGGAAGGTTAATTCATGCCCCCATTGCAAAACGGGGACAGTGATAACGCCGTGAAGCATCCAATCAGAAAGTTGAGTGGAAATAAAATAGGGCAAGCTTGAAAGAATTCTAGATGAAAGTCCAGTGCTTGCACAAGGGACGAAAAAAGGGCCGCTCATTTTGAGGATACGCTTCCCCCTTTTTTCGTTTTGCTAGGCCAATTAGAATGCCCGGCTCTGGCCGGGAACTGACTGTTGATAGATACTTTCACCTGTTAACAACCATTAGAAATCCATGGAAAAAAACGATTTCAACAATCATAATCCTTTGTCAAACACATTAAAGGATTCTGCAATCATTGTTACAATCATTTCTGTAGTTCTTTATACGTGGGGGTATACTGGCGAGCTAGCCAGCACCTTATATAATAATCTGCCCATTGACTTTGGATCACAGCCTACAGTTCAAGAGTTCATTTTATCAGGTGGGTTTATCGGCTTGACTTTCTTCTTGCCGGTCGGAGTTGCTTTTTATTTATTAGGAAAATTTTTAAATTTCATCTGCAAGAACAAGATAAAAATTTATATATATGCAAAACTGAGCAATATATCACCAACGTCATCGGTTTTACTTGTATTGTCATTATTCTTGGTGTCAATTTTACTTCAATTTCCAATTTCTCGTTTTATCGCTAAATCTGGTGACAACAAAGGGTTCAAAGTTAAGAACGTTGTACTTAATGAAAATTCCAAAATAAATACCAACTATTCCAACCTTTTCTTTTTGAAAAAAAGAGGATCAAATTACCTTTTCACAAACAAACCGAATGAAAAAGAAAAAATTTTATATATTTTGAACGAGAATGAAATCAAAGAACTGGTTTTAGAAACGAATGTTCGGTTACAGTAAGTCGGCTTGAAAACGAATCGCTTAACCCGTCAATAGAATAATAGGGGACAGGCCCCATTTTTAAATCAAAGCGGAGAGGCAGGTTCAACCCTTTGCGCCTGTCGTGAAAAACGATGTACTTTTGATGTACTTTTCGACTTGCTTTTGATGTTTTATTGAGTTTCGGTATGCACTAACCGATTGATTTTGCGTTGACAGGGTTGGCGATGTTCGCAATTTCACGGCTGGGCATGCCGGTGACCGTGACGATCAATACCAAACAGGAGCAACCTGTTCAGGCATCATGCGATGACTGACTTTGCTTTTTGAGGGACTTCTGGTGTCCTTTTTTTCCGAAACAGACAATTGTTGACTATCTCGGCAAAAGGTTCTATCGCCACGAATCCATCCAGTGTCGGAGCGATTGCCGCGAAAAGTGTATTGGTAACTTCGGCAATATCGAGAAGAATTTTCTCGGCTCGGTTGCATCGGGAAATATGAAACATGTTCGAACATCAAGCTGTCTAGAGAAAATACAATGAACAACATTCAAGAGAAAGATTGGGCGGAAGATGATTGGCATGGGCATACGGGAATGGACAGTGCCTGCGACTACTGCATTGTAACTGGAGAGGTCTATCAGGGAGCAAGCGATAAACCTGAGGCAGGTGCCAACAAAGAAGGCGATACCGAACAAGAGTGACTTTCCCAACGGATCAGCGCTCATCCGTAGCAACGAAAATGGAAAAGGTGCAGTACGAATGGAAGACCGATTATGAATTGGGCAGCGAGGATATCGATTTCCAGCACCATTTCTTCTTCAACTTGATTTTACGACTGGCGCAGGAATTGGCGCAATCGAGGGAACAGGTCTGTCAAGATGCCCTTATCGACGAATTAAGTGCCTATGCCCGGTTTCATTTCATCAGCGAGGAAACATGATGCTGCGGGCCGGCTACCCGGAATTGGGCGAGCATAAAATGCTGCATCATGAACTGCTCGACAAACTTTCCTCCAAAGCCAGCATGCTCTACCTGACCCATTCGGAGAAGGATTCCGCCGGCCTGATTGTCTTTTTAATGGATTGGTTTTTCCAGCATACGACCAGCAAGGACAAAGTATTTGCCAGGTATGTCCAAGGGCTGCCGAGAGGCGCGGACGCTGGTGCCGCCGCTCAATAGCCGTTGAATTGGCTCATCGTGGCTCTCGATTTTCTGATTTTAGGGCGAAGGGGATCGTCCGGGGCGGCATAACCGAGGCTGATGAGCAGGCCGATCCGCTTGTGGTTCGGGATCCGGAGCAGTTGCCGGACCGCCGTCTCGTCGAACCAGCCGAGCATGCAGGTGCCCAGGCCCAGTTCCGTTGCCTGCAGGCAGAAATGGGCGGCGGCGATCCCGATATCGATCAGGGAAAAATCCCGATCCTTCAAGGTGGCCCCGATCTGGGTGATCACCTTGGGCTTCTCCATGACCAACACCGCCAGGACCGGGGCCTGCGGCACAAATTTATTGAACGAGACCAAGGTGCTGTAGGTGGCCTTCGCCACCCGGTCCTTGAGCGCGGGCTCGGTGACCAGGATCAGCTTCCAGGGTTGCGAATTGGAGGCGGATGGCGCCAGGCGGACCGCCTCGATCAACTGGTCCAATTTTTCCGGCTCAACCGGCCGGTCAGCATAGGTTCGCACACTCTGCCGGCGGGTGATCAAATCAACAAAGGGCATGGCTTTCCTGCATACGAAAAGGGAAGGGGTTGGGGCAGCGGCGCCGTCAAACCGGGCGACCGTCTCTGTGGGCATCATACCAAAACGCGGCCGACGAGGAAACCGGCTTGTCGGCGGGCGCTGCAACCGACGGGCGACGCCTGATGCCCAACGCCTCCTTTTTGAAGTCTGCCGGAGAGAACTATGGTATCATAATATTAGCAGCCGGGCGATGCGGGCATGACGTCCGGTGGCGCTGCGACCCGTCATCCCAACCCAGAACAGGAGGAGCAACCGATGAAAAACATGGGTGAGATGCTACTGACCCGGACGGAGTTTTCGGAGATCGTCATGGGCAACACGGCCCTGGTGCGGGCCATGGTCGAGGCCGGAACCCAAGTGGTGACCTCGTATCCCGGCTCGCCGACGCCGGAGATCGCCACGGCCATCCAATCGATCCCGTTGGCCGAGCGGCCGTTTTATTTCGAGTTTTCCACCAACGAGAAGGTGGCCGCCGAGGTGGCCTTCGGGGCCTCGCTCAACGGCCGTCTGGCCACGGTTTTTTTCAAGAGCGTCGGCCTCAACGTGGCGGCGGATTCCTTTGTCCAGTTCAGCCTGTTGCATTGCATCGGCGGCCTGGTGATCGTCCTTGGCGACGACCCCGGCGCCAATTCCTCGCAGAACGAGCAGGACAACCGCCATTATGCCCACATGAGCTACACCCCGATCCTGGAGCCGGCCAATCCGACCGAGGTCTACACCTACTACCGGGAAGCGGCCGCCCTGTCGCAGGCCATGGCCAAGCCGATCATCCTGCGGATGACCACCCATGTCTGCCACGCCAAGGAGCGGGTCGCCTTTGCCGGCTGGACCCCGCCCGAACGTGTCGACAACACGCCCCGCTTCGATCCGGCCAACGGCCCCTACATCCCCCTGGTGGCCAAGGTCTTTCCCATGAAACGGGAGGCCCTGGAGGGGCTCAAACGGGTCGAGCAGTGGGTGGACGAACGCTCCCTCCATCGGCTGATCGACAACCGCAGCGAACGGGGCCTCATCACCTCCGGCATGGTCTATCTCTCGGTGGAGGATGTGCTGACCGGCGTGGCCGCCAAGCCCGACATCCTCAAGCTGGCCATGCCCTATCCCATGCCGGCGCGGGCGATTGCCGACTTCCTCGCCACGCACCGGGAGGTGAAGATCCTGGAGGAACTCGACGACACCCTGGAAAAGGAGATCAAGGCCTTGGCCTTCGACCGGGGCCTGACCACCACCATCCTCGGCAAGGGTGACCTGGAGGATTGGGTGGGCGAGTACACGCCGGACAAGGTACGCGATATCCTCCACCGCACCTGGCCCGATGTCGTTTCGCCGAGAATTGCGGTGGCTCCCGAGACCCTGGTGCCGGTCTCGATGCGGCCGGCCCAGATGTGTCCGGGGTGCGGCCACCGCAGCGCCTTCCACGCCATCAAACAGGCCCTGCCCGAAGGCGGCACCATCACCGTGGCCGACATCGGCTGCCACACCCTGGGGTTCCAGGAACCGTACCAGATGGGCGAAGTCCTCCTGTGCATGGGCGCCTCCACCGGCATCGCTTCCGGTCTGGCCCTGCTCAACGACAGTCGGCCGGTGGTCGCCTTTCTCGGCGACTCCACCTTTTTCCACGCCGGCATCCCCGGCATTGTCAACGCCCTGTTCAATCAGCACAACCTGACCCTGGTGCTGATGGAAAACGGCACCACCGCCATGACCGGCCATCAGGATCATGCCGCCTCGGGCCGCAATGTCAACGGCCCGGTGGAGGCCATCCCGATCCGGCGGGTGCTGGAGGGATTGGGTGTGCAGCATATCTTCGAGACCGACACCTACCGGCAGAAGGAACTCGCGGAGCTGATGCGCCAGGCCCTGGCGCTGAAGACCTTCAGCGTGGTCATTGCCCGGCATCCCTGCATGCTCCTCTTTACCCGCAACCAGCGCAAGAAGAGCGGCTACAAGGCCCGCTTTGTCCAGATCGACCAGGAAAAATGCGCCCGTATCCACGCTTGCGTTTCGGACTTCGCCTGTCCCAGTTTTTCGCGGGCCGCGGACGGTTCGGTGACGGTCAACCGGGAGCTGTGCATCGGTGATGGTTCCTGCCTGCAAACCTGCCCCACCGGGGCGATCATCCGTTAAGGTCACAGGAGGCACAGTATGCAACCTTTCAACATCTATCTCTGCGGCGTCGGTGGCCAGGGGATCGGCCTGCTCTGTGAAATCCTGCTGCGGGCCGCCGATTATGCCGGCTATACCGCCAAGGCGGTGGACACCCATGGCCTGGCCCAGCGCGGCGGCATCGTGATTTCCCATATCCGCCTGGGCGAAACGGTCTACACCCCCCTGATCCCGGAGCGGGCGGCGGACCTGGTGGTCGGGCTCGAACGGCACGAGGCCCTGCGGGGCGCGCAGGTGATGCTGCGGGACGGCGGCACCCTGGTCTACTACGATACGGTCTTGCAGCCCCTGGGCGTTCGTCTGGGGACCGATGCCGAGACCAGCGTCGCCGATCTCGAGGGTGCCTGTGGCCGCCGCAACATCACTGTCCATCGGGTGGTGCAACCGGACCTGGTTGATCCCCGGATGCAGAACATCGCGGTGCTGGCCTGCATCCATCGCCAGGGCCTGGTTCCCGGCCTTGCGACCGACCATTTCCACCGGGCCATGGACGATCTCCTCGCCGGCCCGATGCTGGCGGCCAATGCGCAACTGTTTCAGGAGGCGGGATAAGGGGAAAGGCAGCCCTCGATGGTGCCCCCCCAGCTTCGCCGTTTCCTGCTGCCCGATCTGAACCGGCGGTTTGTGATCCGGTTGCTCCTGGTGGCCCTGGCCACGGTGGTGCTCTTCACCCAGGCCCTCGTCCCCCTGCGCATCGAAGGGCGGAGCATGGAACCGACCTATAAGGATGGCGGGTTTACCTTCTGCTGGCGGGGGCGCTATCTCATTTCTGAGCCGGCCCGCGGCGAGGTGGTGGCGATTCGGTTTGCCGGCCAGCGGGTGATGCTGCTCAAGCGGATCGTCGGGCTGGCCGGGGACACGGTCGAATTCCGCAACGGCGCCCTGTTTGTCAACAACGCCTGGGTCAACGAACTGTACGTGCGCACCCCCTCGGACTGGAACCTGGCGCCGCGCACGGTGGAGGCGGGCAAGGTCTACGTGGTCGGCGATAACCGCACCGTTCCCCTGGATCGTCACCAGATCGGGCAGGTGGAACGGGAGCGGATCGTGGGCGGGGTGCTGTGGTGAGCGGGAAAACGCTCGTCATGGCCGGGCTGGTTGTGGCCCTGGTGGTGGCGGGGATACTGGCGGCCCGCTTCTGGTTCAGCGACGAACGGGCGATCCGCAACCAACTGGCCGTGATTGAAGCGGCTGGCTCCAAAGATGCGGCGGAACCCCCGGTCGAGGCCCTGGTCAAGGCAACCCGGCTGGCCAACCTGTTCGGCGATCCCTGCCGGTTGACGGTGGAGGCCGTGCGCCACACCGGTTCCTATCCCCGCAAGCAGATCCAGGAGCGCATCGTTCTGGTGCGTTCTTTCTATACCCAGGTGCAGGTCGCGCTGCACGACCTCGCCATCGATCTTCCCGAGAACAACAGTGCCGTCATCCGTGGCACCATTCGGCTGCGCGGCCAGGGCACGAACGAGGCTATTGCCGATGTCCAGGAACTCCGGGCCGAGATGGCCAAGATCGACGGCCAGTGGCTGTTCACTGCGGTCGAGATCGTTCAGGTTCTGGAACGATAACAAATGGTAGGTGTGGTACATGAAGAAATTGCTAATCCGCTGGCAAAGGCTCGTGAATGAAACTGGCAACACTTGTCCCCGTTGTAGCGAAACAGGCGACACCGTGGAAACTGCCGTTCGCCAACTCAAGCTATCGCTGCTTGCATTGGGCATTGAGGTTGAATTGATAAAAGAGGTGCTGGATTTTTCAATATTTTCAAAAGATCCCCTGCAATCGAATCGCATCTGGATTGGGGATAAGCCGCTCGAGGAATGGATTGGAGCGACTATTGGTGCAAGTACATGTTGCGATGTCTGTGGGGTCGCTGAATGTCGGACAATTTCAACAGATCAACATACATTTGAAGCAATTCCCAAAGATATGATTATTAAAGCAGGCTTGTTGGCTGCGGCGGAACTTTTGACATAACTGCAAGAAAATAATCGAATAAAAGGCGTTATGCCGCCACCAGCAGGACCAGGGCCATGGACCCGAAGGAGAGCAGGGTCGACATGACGATCACCGCCGAGGCCAGTTCGGTATCGGAGCGGAGCTGGGAGGAGAGGATGTAGATGGCGGTGGAGGTGGGCTGGGCGAAAAAGAGCATGCTCACCTTCCAGGCCAGGCCGGTGACCCCGAACAGCCAGAGGAAGACCAGCCCCAGGATGGGCAGGACCGCCAGCTTGAACCCGGCCGCGGCCAGGGCCAACCCCATGTTGGCGCGGAGATTGGCAAAGGTGAGGCTGCCGCCGATGGAAAACAGGGCCAGCGGCAGGGTGACCTGGGACATCAGCTTGAGGGTGTTGTCGACGGGCACGGGAAAGGAGCCCACCATCCGGGAATAGACAATGCCGGCGATGCAGGCGAGGATCAGGGGGTTGGCCACCAGGCTTTTGATGGTGGCGGTCAGGCGGCCGCCGTTGTGGCCCTCGCCGTTGGTGTCGTACCAGATCAGCACCGAGACGCAGAGCACGTTGATCATCGGGATGATCAGGCCGATGAGGATGCCGTAGAGCTGCACCCCGGCCTCGCCGAAGGCGTTGATCAGCACCGCCATGCCGATGTAGGTGTTGAAGCGGTAGCAGCCCTGGTTGAAGGAACCGGCCTGGAACGGGGCGACCGGCCGCAGGCGGATATAGAGCAGGCTGAGGCTGCAGACCGCCAGCACCGCCAGGGCCGAGGCCGCAAGATAGCGCCAGCCGTCGTCAAAGTGCAGCGGGGCCGAGCCGATTTTCCAGAAGAGCATCAGGGGGAAAAAGATATAATAGACCAGCCGGTCCGAGGTGCGGAGAAAGACCTCGTCGGTAATCCGCCAGCGTTTGACCGCCACCCCGAAGAGGATCAGGGCCAGGACCGGGAAGAGGGCGTTGAGTAGAATCATAAGGGCATCATGCAAAGGTGGAGAAGAGGAGCGCGGCCGCTTCAGCCGATCCGGTAACGGGGGCGGCGGATATGGGTCTTCTTGCAGCGGGGGCAGTGTCCCGGCGGTTGCGGCCGGGTGCGGTCCTCGAAGACGAAGCCGCAGCCCAGGCAGACCGGCGGCTCGATGACCAGCCGCCTGCCCTCGGCCTTGAGGCTGCGCCCGATGTGTTCGAGGTGGGCGTAGATCTCCTTTTCGCTTTGGTGCAGTTCCTGGGAGAGTTCCCGCACCCCCAGGGGTTCGGCGGTCAGCAGGTCGATGATCTGCCGGCGGATGGTCGCTGCGCCGGCCTCTCTTATCGGCTCCATGCCGCCTCCACCATGGCTTGCTGTCCGCCATGCCGTTCCGCATATCCCCGGAGAAACCGATCCACCTTGGCCCGGCCGATGTGCGTTATTTCCTGCATCAGAGCGAAGGGGACGGAACCGAGCCGATAGCGGTTGCGGAGCAGATCGGTCAGGGCGATCCAGAGATGCCCGGTCATCTCGGCATCGGCCAGGGCGCGGTGGAAGGTGCCGTCGGTGAAGATACCCAGATGGCGGACCAGGGTGGCCAACTTGTGGTTGGGGGCCTCGGGCAACAGCCGTCGGGAGGCGAGCACGGTGCAGGCCATGGGATTGCTTCGTTCCCGGCCGATCCGCGCCAGTTCGGCATCGAGAAACTTGCTGTCGAAGCCGACGTTGTGCGCCACCAGGGGGGTGTCACCGATCCAGTCGGCGAACCGGGTCATGACCTCTTCGCAGTCCGGGGCCTCGGCCACCAGTTGATTGCTGATCCCGGTCAGCGATTCGATGAACCAACTGATGGTGAAGCCGGGGTTCATCAGCGCCTGAAACCGGTCGACAATCCTGTCGTGCTCGATGCGCACCGCCCCCACCTCGATCGGCCGGTCGCCGAGGGTCGGGGAGTGGCCGGTGGTCTCGAAATCAAGGACGATGACGGCGGGGCTCTGCATGGACAAATTCAAAAAAGATGATTTTGCAACTAAAGGAAAACTCTCGTTTCGTGTCATTTCGACCAAAAGGAGAAATCTTGACAGAACGAGAGATTTCTCGTCGCGTTGCTCCTCGAAACGACAGGGCTGGACTTGTGCGATCCTGGCGAACAGTCGTTCGGTTCCTCGAACGACTGCGCCGGCCCAAGAAAAATCGCTGTGCGCATCGGGAACGAATCGGGTACAGTCAACGGGCTGATACTCTAATCCACCTTCCAACTCAATGCATGGAGGAAATGATGCGGCCGGATGAAATGCGGGAAAAAGCGATTGAGCTGTTCAAACAACGGATGCACTGTAGCCAGGTGTTGGCCATGATCGGGCTCGAAAAACTGGGGGTCGACGATCCCTCGGTGATCAAAGCCCTGGGCGCCTTCGGCGGCGGCATCGGCGGCACCGGCCATATTTGCGGCGCCCTGGTGGGCGCGGCCTCGGTGATCGGCACCCTCTACAGCCGTTCCAGCCTGGAGGAAAAGGAAAATCCCCGGATGTGGGCTGCCACCAAGGCGGTGATGAAGAATTTCGAAACCCTGGTCGCACCGCACGGCGGCATCGATTGCAGCCAGATCGCCCGGGTCGACTGGATGGACCGGGACCAGGTCAAGGACTTCTACGGCAACCCCGACAGCCGCCGGCAGCACTGCATCAATGTGGTTGGCGAGACCGCCAAGGCCCTGGGCGAGTTGCTGGAAAAGGAGGCCGAGTGGATGGCCGCCAAGAAGGCCGAGCAGAATCAAGGCAAATAAATGTTGGCGGCTTCCACCGCCACGCTGATTGACAAGGCAGTCGCAGGACTGCCTTTTTTCATGGAACGAGGAGTAGGATGGAGTTCTTCAATTTTTCCGCTGACGAGACCAAGCGAATCAACCGGGCCTTGACCTTCATCGGCAAACAGGAGGTCAATCTTGACCGGCTGTCCGGGCGAACCCTGGTCGTCAAGACCGAAAATTTCGAGGAGGAATGCGAGCAAGTGGCGCGCTACTTCCCCGGCCTCGGCCTGGAGAGCGGCAGCGCCCGGCTGGTGTTCAACACCGCCAAGGACGGCGACCACAAGATCCTGGTCAACAAGGCGGCTATCGAAGGCCTGTCCTATATCCATACCCTGGTCACCGAACTGGTGCACCTCGGCAATCTCAGCCGCTATAACGCCGATCACGGTAACGTCTACCGGCTTGAGCCCGAGCAGGCGATTGCCGACCACTACTACGAGTTCCTCCTCTGGTCCAAGTTCCAGGCCATGCGGATCGCCACCCGCGCCCATGCCCTGGTTGCCTGGCACGAGGTCAACGGCGAGGCCCCACCCGCGGGCGGCCGCTATCAATTCGCCCAGGTGGCCTTTCCCGGCGAAGGGGTCACCGCTGCCTTGCAGGGCGCGCACCAGGCCGACACCATCGCCGCCTGGCGGGAAGGGCTGTGGGATCTGCTCGAAGAACTGGCCTTGTATTTTGGCCGGCTGGCCTTCTATCAGCATGAACCGCGCCCAGGCGATCTGGACGAGCGGTTTCCGGCCGAACTGATCGCGGCAACGGTGGGGCTGGACAACTGCCTGGCCTTCTACGCCGCCCTCCAGCGAGCGCGGGACTATCCCGCCTGGCTCACGGAAAAACACACCCTCCGCCAAGTCATCGTCGCCATGCAGGAGCAGGGTAAGCAACGCTTTCAACCGGAAAGCTGAGGTTTTACGGCAGATACGGCAAGAACCGGCCTGGAGGCGGTTAGCCGGTCAGGGGAAGGTGGTGGGATAACAGCCGGGAAAAGGTCGCGCTCAATGCCGCCTTGACCTCGGCCACGGCCGGCGGCGGTGCCGCCTCCAGGGCCAGCGAGGCAACCGGGCATCCGGCGAGGCCGCAGGGATTGATCCGGTCGTAGGCCCGCAGATCCGGACAGACGTTGAGGGCAAAACCGTGCAGGGTCACCCAGCGGCGGACCCCCACCCCGATGAAGGCGATCTTGCCGTGCGCCGTCCAGACCCCGGTGGCGCCATGAACCCGTCGCCCCTCGACCCGGAAGGCGGCCAGGGTGGCGATCACCACCTCCTCGAGGAAGCGCAGCCAGCGGTGCAGGTCGCGCCCCCGCCCGCCCAGGTCGATAAGCGGATAGCCCACCACCTGTCCCGGCCCGTGCCAAGTCGCGTCGCCGCCCCGGTTGACGCGCTCCACCCGCAGGGCCGGGTCGAGGATGTTCGCCCCGTCGCCCCCCCGGCCGATGGTGTACACGGCGGGATGCTCCAGCAGCAGCAAGGCCTCTTCCGCCGTCCCCTCGGCAATTCCCGCTGCCAGTCCTTCCTGGAGGGCCAACGCCTCCCGGTATTCGATCCGGCCGCAGTCGACGACACGCATCGTCAGGGCAGACGGGCCATGAGATAGGCGAGCATGGTCTCCAGGGTGGAGAGCTTGCCATAGTCCGATTCCGGGATATCCACGCCGGTCTTCTCGTTCAGCCCCACCAAGACGCGCAGAAAGCTGTAGGAATCGATGTCCAGGGCCTCGCGGATGTTCTCGTCCGGGGCCAGGGTGGCGGGGTCGCACTCCGGCGCGACCTTGCGCAGCTCCGCAAAGATAATCGCCCGCAGTTCCTGTTCGGTCATAGCTCCTCCGGCAGTTGGAGATGACGGTTGAGGGCCTCGAGAAACAGCGCCCCCTGATGGCCGTCGGTGGCCCGATGATCGGCGGCCAGGGTGGCGGTGACGCAGGGCCTTACCCCCAGCATGCCCGCCTCGGCCCAGGGGCGTTCCGTGATCCGGCCGAATCCGACCAGGGCCACCTGGGGCGGGTAGATGACGCCGTAGACCGCCTTGACGCCCCGGTCGCCCAGGTTGGTCACCGAAACCGTGGCATCGGTCGCCTCCGAACTCCGCAGGCGGCCGGCCCGGGTCCGTTCGATCAGGTCGGCCATGACCTGCATCAGCTCGTTGACGCCCAATTTGTCGACATGATGCAGGGCGGGCGAGATCAGGCCGCCCCGCCGCAGGGCCACGGCAAAACCGATATGGATGTCCGCGCTGACCCGGAGCCGATCGTCGAGCCAAAAACCGTTCAGTTCCGGCACGTCCCGGAGCGCCTTGGCCACGGCCTTGAGCAGCAGGACCACGGGCAGAACGCGCTCCCGGATGGAGCGTTGCCGGTTCTCCGTGGCCAGCCATTGCAGGGGCCGGCTCAGGTCGATCTCGGTTTCCAGGTAATAGTGCGGGATCTCCCGGTTGGAACGGCTCACGGCCGCCGCAATCGCCCGCCGCATCCCGACCGCCGGCGTTTCCTCCGCCGCCGGTTCCCCGGGGGCGGAGGGGGCAGGTTCCGTGGGGGGGGCAACCGTTGCCCCGGCAATCCCTTGCGCCGTGGCTGCCTCCTCGATATCGCGGCGCTGGATGGCGCCGCCGGGGCCGGTGCCCCGGACCGTGGCCAGGTCCACGCCCAGCTCATCGGCCAGCCGCCGCGCCGCCGGCGAGCAGGCTCTCCGCTCGGGCAAACCCGTTGAGGGCGGCACCACTACCGGGGCCATTGCCGGCTCCTCGGCCACCGATCCCGCCGCCGGTGCCGTCAGCGGCGGTGCGGCCCGAACCTCCGTGGCTGCTGCGGCCTCCGTGCCGGCATGGATCATGGCCAGCACCGTGCCCACGGGCACGGTCTGGCCCGCCTGGACCAGCGGCTCGCCCATGATGCCGTCCTCGAAGACCTCGACCTCGAACAGCCCCTTCTGGGTTTCGACCAGGGCGACGATATCCCCGCGTTGCACCCGCTGTCCCGGCACCACCAGCCACTCGACCAGGGTGCCGGTCTCCATGTCCGCGCCCAGACTGGGCATGCGAAACTCACCCATGGCCCATCATCCTCCTCACCGTGGCCACAATGGAGTCCACCTGGGGCAGGGCGGCCTCCTCCATGTGCCGGGCGTAGGGCATGGGCACCTCGGCGCTGCACAGCCGTTCCACCGGCAGGTCGAGGTCGTAGAAGGCCCGTTCCATAATCCGGGCCGAGATCTCGGCGGCAAGGCTGCCGCTGCGCCAGCCCTCGTCCACGATCAGCACCCGGTGGGTTCGGGCGATCGAGGCCAGATAGGTGGCGTCGTCCAGGGGCCGCAGGCTGCGCAGGTCGATCACCTCGGCCTCGATCCCTTCCTCGGCCAGGATCTTGGCCGCGTCCAGACACTTGAACAGGCTGGCGCTGTAGGTGATGAGGGTGAGGTCGCGTCCCGGCCGGCGCACGCGGGCGGTGTCGATATCCACCGGGCCGGCGTCGGCGGCCAGCATCCCCTCCATGTTGTAGAGGGTGTTGTTCTCGAAGATGAGCACCGGGTCGGGGTCTTCCAGGGCGGTCCAGAGCATGCCGCGCGCATCCTCCAGCGTGGCCGGCGACAGTACCCGGAGGCCGGGAATGTGCGCGTACCAGCCCTCAAAGGAGTGGGCGTGCTGGGCGGCCAGTTGCTTGCCCGCGCCGGTGGCCATGCGGATCACCAGGGGGACGTTGAACTGGCCGCCGGACATGTGCAGCAGGGTGGCGGCGGAGTTGACGATCTGGTCCAGGGCCAGGAGGCTGAAGTTGACCGTCATCACCTCGACGATGGGCCGCATCCCTCCCAGGGCCGCGCCGATGCCCGCGCCGACGAAACCCGATTCGCACAGCGGCGTGTCGCGGATCCGCTCCGGCCCGAACTCGGCCAGCATCCCCTTGCTGACCGCATAGCAGCCGCCGTAATGGCCGACATCCTCGCCCATGAGAAAGACCCGCGGGTCTTGGTGCAGGGCCTCGCAGATCGCCTCTTTCACTGCCTCGCGGTAGGTGGTGGCCTTCATGGCCGTCGGTTCGCTCATGCTCCCCTCCTTTCCGAATACACAAAGCGGGTCAGATCCTCGACCGGTTCCCAGGTGCCGGCCTCGGCAAAGGCCACCGCGGCCTCGACCTCCGCGGCCACCTCCCGCTCCACGACCTCCCGCTCCTCTTTGGTAAACTGCCCGGACTCGACCAGGCTGCGGGCGAGGAGTTCGATGGGGTCGCGCTTCTTCCACTCGTCCACCTCCTCCTTGGTGCGGTACAGCTCGGTATCGAACATGGAGTGCGGCCGGAAGCGATAGGTGCGGCACTCGAGCAGATAGGGGCCGTTGCCCTGGCGGATGTGGTCGACGGCCTTGCAGGCCGCCGCCTCCACCGCCACGACATCCATGCCGTCCACCGCCGCCGAGGCCATGCGGTAGTTGGCGGCCTTGGCGGCAATGTCCTGGTTGGCCTCGGTATAGCGGAGGGCGGTACCCATGGCGTAGAGGTTGTTCTCGCAGACAAAGAGCACCGGCAGGTTCCACAGGCCGGCCATGTTCATGGCTTCGTGGAAATCGCCTTCGGCCACGGCGCCGTCGCCGAAAAAGCAACTGGTCACCCGCGAACGTCCCTGCATCGTGTCCGCCAGGGCCAACCCCACCGCCAGGGGCAGGCCGCCGCCGACAATGGCGTTGCCGCCGTAAAAACGGGTGGCGGCGTCAAAGAGGTGCATGGAGCCGCCCCGGCCTCGGCAGCACCCCTCCCGCTTGCCGTACATCTCGGCCATGATCCTGCCTCCGTCCATGCCGCGCGCCAGGGCCTGGCCATGCTCCCGGTAGGTGGCCACCACCGCGTCCTCGGCGGTGAGGGCCGACATTACCCCCACGGCCACCGCCTCCTCGCCGATATAGAGGTGGAGGAAGCCCCGAATCTTCATGGCGCTGTAGAGTTCGGCCGACTTTTCCTCGAAGCGGCGGATGAGCAGCATCTGCCGCAACTGCCGGATCGCCTGGTCCTTGTTCGGTATTTTCATGACGATTCGCTTCCCTCCAGGGTGGATGTGTCACCAATGGGCAGCCCGAGTTCCCGGGCCTTGAGCAGGCGGCGCATGATCTTGCCGCTCCGGGTTTTGGGCAGGTTGTCGATAAATTCCAGTTCCTTGGGCGCCACCGCCGAACCGAGCCGGGTGCGGCCAAAGCCGATCAGTTCCCGTTGCAGCGCCTCGCCGGCCTGATACCCGGGCTTGAGCACGACAAAGGCCTTGACCACCTCGCCGATGGTCGGCTCGGGCTTGCCGATCACCCCGGCCTCGGCCACGGCCGGATGTTCCATCAGGCTGCTCTCCACCTCGAACGGCCCGACCATGTGCCCGGCGGTTTTGATGATGTCGTCGGCCCGGCCGATGAACCAGTAGTAGCCGTCCGCGTCCCGCTTGGCGAGATCGCCGGTGAGGTACCAGTCGCCGACAAAGCATGTGCGGTAGCGCTCCTCGTCGTGCAGGTAGGCGCGGAACATCGAGGGCCAGCCGCGCCGCAGGGCCAGCTCGCCCTCGATGCCGGGGCCTTCGACCCGCACCGTCGCCGCGCCCTGGCGGGTGACGATCGCGGCCTCGATGCCGGGCAGGGGCAAGCCCATGGAACCGGGGCGGATCTCCAGGGCGGCGTAGTTGGCGATCATGATGCCGCCGGTCTCGGTCTGCCACCAGTTGTCGTGGATCGGCAGCCCCAGCACGCGCTGGCCCCAGAGCACGGCCTCCGGATTGAGCGGCTCACCGACGCTGTGCACCAGCCGCAGGGCCGGGAGATCAAAGCGCCGCCGCAGCTCCTCAGGGGCGCGCATCAGCATCCTGATCGCGGTCGGGGCCGTGTACCAGACCGTGACCCGCTGCTCCTGGAGGATGCGGTACCACCGTTCGGGCTCGAAATCGGCCTCGTCGACAATGCTGGTGACGCCGTGGAGCAGCGGGGCGACGATGCCGTAGGAGGTGCCGGTCACCCAGCCCGGATCGGCGGTGCACCAGAAGATGTCGTCGGGATGGAGGTCGAGGACATAGCGGCCGGTGGTGAAATGGGTGAGCACGGCCTGGTGGACGTGCACCGCGCCCTTGGGCATGCCGGTGGTGCCGCTGGTGAAATGAAGGATGGCGCGATCCTCGGGGTCGGTGGGCGGGATGGTGAACGAGGTGGCGCAGTCGCGGAGCAGGCGGGGCAGGGAGCGCACCCGGTGGTCGACATCCTCGGTGGAGTCGACCAGGAGGATGTGGCGGAGCTCCGGCAGCCGGTCGAGCAGCGGCGCGATCTTCTTGGCGTACTGCCGCCCGGTGGTGACCAGGACCCGGGCGTTGCCCCGCTCCAGGCGCTGCCCGATGGGTTCCGGGCCAAAGGCGGCGAACAGGGGGCAGAAGACGTTGCGGTTTTTGAGGGTGCCGAAGAAGACCGGATGGAGCAGGAGGCCGCGGCCGGCCAGCCAGAAGACCCGCTCCCCCGCGCTCACTCCCAGTTGGCCGAGCAGATTGGCGAACCGGTTGCTCCGTTCCTTCAGTTCCCCATAGGTCAGAGGGACGATGCCGCCTTCCCTGGTCAGCAAGCGGATGGCCACCCGGTCGCCCCAGGGGCCGTCGGCATGACGGTCCACGGCCTCATGGGCGATGTTCAACCCGCCGCCACCGGGAAGGCCGCTCAGTTCGCGGCGCACCTCTTCCCAGGAAAAGCCGGCGCAGGTCGTGTTGTGGTCCAGCAGGTTGGGCTGAACCGCCATGGTGGCAACATCCTTCCTGATGGGGGAGAAGGGCATGGGCACCTCCAGAAGAACATGGCAACAACGAGCGGGAGAAATGGTTGTTCCGGGCGGCTGTCTCCGCTGTCTTCGCTTGCCCTGACCCGAAAACCATCAGCCAGGGACAGCAAGGCAATGAACACCATGCCGTTTTTTTTGGGTGTCAGGCTGGTGTTGCCATCATCATACGCTCAGGGCAATGCGGGCACAATACAGGGAGATTTGATAGGTATTGGATAGGAAAGATATATACTGCCGATCCTGTTGCACCAGGAACGCATGCCGTCCGGGTGGTTTCAACCGTCGGAAGAAATCGTTCGTTCCAGGATGTCGGGATTTCTCGCTCTCGCTCGAAATGACAGCGATTGTTCGCATCGTTTTAGAAAAATTCGAAAGGGTGACGCCGTGGCCGCTGAGTTGGGCGATGGGGTGCGGAACCGGAGGAAGGGGCTGTTTGAGCGCAACGAGCGCCGGTTGGACAAGCCGACCCGCTGTTTGCCCCGCCGGTTCCGGGTGCCGGTGAACGGGGTCGTCTCAGCGGCGGGGCTGCCCTTTCGTGGCGGTGTGGCGCAGACCATACGGCGCTTCTTTTCTTTGGGCACGCAAAGAAAAGAATGCTCTCGGCAGGGGTGTTGAGTTCCCGCATGTCAGCGGGAAACGGGAGTACCCCCCTTTCTACTCCGTGCCCAAAAAATAGATCTGTCCCGGTTTTTCGATAGAATAAATGGTCTTTCCTTCTATCGTTTGTATTTCTGGCATGTTGACTCTCCTAGAGATTATCCGTTGCCGAACGGTGAGCTCACCGGACCGGCGCTGTTTGCCGGGTCCGGTGTAGCGCTTTGTTGTGCTTTAATTTTTCCGAATTTTATTAATTTTTCCGATAATGATTTCAATTTCATTTATTTTTAAATCAAAGTTGCTTTCCTTATCATCTGTATAACTTTCAGAATATTCGTATATATCGTTATCAATTTTCTGATTAATTCTACTTTTTCTCTCGCAAGCGAACAATATGTACGATAAGCTGTCTCTAGCTTGAAGCAATGACTGATCAAAATATTGATAGTATTCTTTCTTTGAGGTTGTTTCATCAAGAACATTTTTTCTTTTTTCGTAACTTATTTTTGTATGATAAACAATAAATAGCCAGAAAACTGAGAACCAAAAAAGCCAAAGTTGCGTGGTTCTTAGGTATGTAATATTTAGTTGTATCCCATAATTATGGATAACAATCATTGCTAGGCTTGCAACAGATACTATCAAGTGTAATATAAAGACTTGGATAAGCAACTTCGCGCGAAATGAATTTATATCACCTTGTAATTTTTTTAATTCTAATGTTTGCGTTAATATCAATCCGTAAAAAACGACTGTCGCAAATGAAATATCACTTAAAAAAGTTATAATTTCATTAGGTTTTCCGAGTGCAAATCTAATTGTGGCTATTGCTACGATTGGAAGTAGAGTGAAAGCGAGTTGACCGAATATAAATCTGAAGAATGATTCGGAGAAAATATCGAAAAATCTATAAGCCTGTTTTATCTTTATTTTGATGAATGTTATCATGTTTTTTATGCACAACAATTATTATCAGGATGCCGCTTTATTTGTCCGAATATATTAATATCATGCGGCAAAAAAAAGCAGAGGGAACGGAAAAAACGGCTGGTCCTTTTTCTTTATCTCTACCATGCTGCCAGCGGAATGGCAATGCTGTCTAACAGGTTATTTTATAGGTAAAATTACCGCATGGAGGAGAGATTTTCTCGGCCGACGCTCCCCGAAATGACGGAGGTCTCATCATGCCGGTCAGGGAACAGAGGGCGAGACAGGGACTCCGTCTTGCTCAGAAAAAGCGGAAGAAGTGGTGCACCGGCCCGTGGCCGTGGCCGATGGTGTAGGCGGCTCCGGCCCGGATGGCGCCGGTGATGTAGTCCTTGGCCAGGCGGACCGCGTTTTC
>Ga0074193_1000911_pt1 | contig 42567 bp, 32 predicted proteins | sample EPASupsiteHSE605_FD_64523 | JGI IMG/M metagenome (GOLD analysis project Ga0074193, IMG submission 64523) | Bioremediated contaminated groundwater from EPA Superfund site, New Mexico - Sample HSE6-05 | ecosystem: Environmental > Aquatic > Deep subsurface > Groundwater > Contaminated ...
GAGCATCTTGCCTATCTGGCGCAGCAGGTTAACGGCGGGAATGCATACAGCGGTACTTACTTCAAGCTGATGGAATATATCATTTTGAATGACGAAAGCTTTACGTTTGATTCTGCGTCCGGCATGGTAAAGGTTACGGACGGAACGAATACCGGTTGTATCGGTACCGGTATAAAAGGAACATCATACAACACTGCAACGGCCTCCACGTTGGGCACATGGTACACGGCTGCCGCGCTCACGGGGACACTGACGACCGGCGCTTACAGCGGAACGCTCTATACATGGACGCCAATCGGGAATACTACAACATTTCGTTTTGCCGGCACGTTTGACGGCAACAGCAAAGCCGTGATGGGGTCCTGTATTAACAGCAGCGGCACGAACAATCAGGGCCTGTTTGGCCTTGTAAAAATCGGTGGCACGGTAAAAAACGTCATCGTTGAGAACAGCGTAATAATAGGCTCTGCGTCTATCGGCGGAATTGCGGGATACAGTAACGGGAGCATAACAGGCTGCTCCAACTCGGGCATTGTCATAGCCAATAGTATGCTTGGAGGCATTGTGGGAACCAATTCCCAAGGTACGGTAAGTCAATGCTATAACGCGGGTCCCGTCACCGGTTTGACAACTTATGTCGGCGGCATTGCGGGAAAAAATGCAGGCGCCACGGTAGAACGCTGTTATAACATAGGAGCCGTCAACCTGGCATCCACCAACACGTCCGATTACTACATTGGCGGTATTGTTGGATCTAATACGATCGACGGCGTGACAACTAGCACAACAACAAACTGCTATAACGCGGGCGGCGTCAGCAGCATAACTTATAGAAACGGTGGCATTGCGGGAGCAAACGATTCCGGTTGCACGGTAAGTTTCTGCTACAACGTGGGCAGAGTCATCCACGGCACTGCTGATTTTGGCAGCATTGTGGGGAGAAATGGCGGCACGGTATCAAATTGTTATTACGACAAGCAGATGTCCCCTGTCGGCGGTATCGCTAACCTAGATACTGTAAACGTAGCAGAGGGCAGAACGACCTCGGAAATGACGAACACCGGTACAACCTTTACCAGTTGGAGTACCGGCACCACAGGTACGGCAACCTGGATTCTTGAATCCGGCCTCTATCCCCGCCTTACCGGATATGTAGATGCGACTACTGATTATAATATGGAAACGACCTCTGCGGCATATGTCTCCGCTTCGCCGATAACCTTGAGCTATACCGACGCCAGCACCTATGACACTGTGAGCGCGGTGAAAACCAACATCACGGTAAGCACGGCAAACAGCGTGAGCTGGGCCTCCTCCGACACGAGCGTTATCAGCAACAGCGGGGCGATTGGTTTAAGCGGCAACGTTACAATGACGGCGACGAAGGGCAGTGTTTCAAAAATCGTGGCGCTGAATGTAATGGGAGCTCCGACGGTAATCCCCACGGGCGGTTCCTTCACGGACACAGACAACGGCAAGAGCGAGATTTCCGGCACGATAGGATGGACGGCGGCCAACCCCACGACGAACATAACCGGCTACCATATATACTGGGGCTCTGACGCAACCACCAAGCTGGCGGGCAATACGGCGGTCGTATACACGGTTTCCGGCGCAACAACCGCCTCACAGGCGGTGGCTGCCGACACGGCACTGCCGTCCGGTGCGAACTATTTCCTCATCTACAGCTATAATGCCAAAGGCGACAGTGCCACCTGCCTCGCCGTGTCAATAACGGACGTCATCCCGGTGGACTACATAGTAACGAACGATACGATTGATTCAACCAAATACAAGGTAAGTGGCAATGCGGCAACTTTTGACACTCTCACCCTCGCGCTTGCCGCGTGCACCGGCGACCCTAACAGCGACGGCAAGCTTATCATTCAGCTCGGCACGAACAGCACCAGCCCGCTCGCAATACCGCAGTCTTTAAAAAGCAGTATCAACACAACCCCAAATCAGCTTGTTTCTGCGACCTATACCGGCTGTGTATCAATAACAAAAAACAATACTATCGTGAGCGATTCATATGGCCTGTACATCCCCGATGGTAAAACGGCATACTTAAGCGGCCTGAAGATTTCAAAAAACTCTGATATCGATATTACGAACTATCCATTCAGCGCGGTATATGATTATGGCAAGCTTTATGTGGAAGCGGGAACGGCTATTGAAACGACCAAAAAACAGTACTGTGTGGAAGTTAACAATAGCAACGCGGAGTTTTACATGACTGGAGGCTCCCTTTCACACGATGCTACAGGGAGCGGATGTTGCGTTTATTTAATAAATGGTTCCAAAGGCACAATAAGCGGCGGAACGATAAGCGCCGCCGGCGAGAATACGTATGCCGTGAACCTTTTGACCGGCTGCAGTCTCACGATTTCCGGAACAGCTGTAATAACCGGTTCCGCAACCGGTACCTCTGGCATTGTCATAGGAACATCGGGGGATCTTACCATCACCGGAGGAACTATTTCGTCAACCAGCTCTCCCTACGGTATATTTACCAGCGGCGGGACAGTGAATATGACGGGCGGTACGGTGGAATGCAGCCTCAACAGTAGCAACACGGTTTGCGGCATTTACAATTCTAGTGCCGTGGTTACGATAAGCGGGGGCAAAATAAGCTGCAAGAACACCGGTACCGGCCTCACCTTTGGCCTTCGACAGACTTCCAACGACAAAATGGTAACGGTGTCGAATACGGCGCAGATCATCGTAGAGGCGCCCACCGGTTTTGGATTTCATTCGAACAGCACCAAGACAGATGGAAACGGCGCGGTTTTAATCAGCGGCGGCACTATTGATGTAACCACTACTGGCGGCTCGGCCATCTCTAACAATGGCACAGGAACCATGAGCATCACTGGCGGCAGCATAAAGTCAAACAGCTATACCATAGACAATACTTCAGGCGGGACCGTCAATATAAGCGGAGGAACGGTCGAGGCGACCGGCACCAACACCTGCATAAGCAATAGCAAGGGAACCGTGGCGATATCGGAAGCCAATGCAGGGACACCGACAAAGATAAAATCGGTCGGTACTACCATGACTCTGGAAAAAAATACCAATAATCCGTCGGGCACGGTTTTCGGAAAGACATTTCATGTCAGCAACATCGCCGGGGCTACTATAACCGGCGCGATAAATGCCGGGAAAAATGAGATAAATAAAGACAACTACAGCAGCGCGTCGGCATCAGCGACTGGAATAAATTCGCCTGCCGTATTCAAAGCGTGGACCAGTGACGCCGGTCTTGCATCCGCAATCGGCAAGACGAACAACGTTGCGATATCAAGCCTCACGACCGGTGCCAATTCTTCAGTCACCGACATATACATAAAGGCTGGTTTACCCGGTCCGACGGCAATCCCCACGAATGGCTCCTTCACGGACGAAGACAATGACAAGGACCAGATTTCAGGCAGTATAGCATGGACGGCGGCAAGCCCTACGACCGGAATCGACGGCTACCATATCTACTGGGGCTCCGACGCGACGACCACATTGGCTGGTAATACGGCGGCCGTATACACGGTTTCCGGCGCAAGCACCGCATCGCAGACAGTGTCCCCCAACACGGCACGGCCGTCAGGCGCGAACTACTTCCTTATCTACAGCTATAATAATACCAACGGCGACAGCGCCACCTGCCTTGCAGTCCAAATCATTGATCTCCCGTATTCGTACAGCGGCGGCAGCGGCACAGCGGCTGACCCTTATAAGATAGCAACGGTCAGCGACCTTCAAGCTCTGGCATCACTTACAAACAGCGGGACAAACTACAGCAGTACATACTTCAAGCAGACAGCAAATATTAACCTAAACGAAGGCGTGACCTTCACATTCGACCCGGATACGGGGCTTGTTGAAGTCGCAAAGCCGGGACAAACCACATACTGGCTTGGCACCGGAACAGCCGGCACCGGCATCAGCACAAATACAACCTTCGATATTACAGCAAGCGTTGCAGGGACTGTATACACCAACAAGACCGGAACAACCGGCAGCGCGACATTTGAATTAAATACATATACGCCGGTCGGGACAAGCACGCATTCATTTACCGGCACGTTTGACGGCGACGGCAAAACCGTGGGCGGAATCTATGTCAAAGGCACCTCTGACAATCAGGGCCTGTTCGGCTATACAGGCAGCGGCAGCACAATAAAAAACGTAGGCGTTGTTAACAGCTATATAAAAGGCGGAAATAACCTAGGCGGCGTTGTTGGATACAATGACGGCAGCACGATTCAAAAATGCTATAACACGGGTACTGTTACTGGCCTGGCTAATGTCGGCGGCGTGGTTGGAGCCAATTTGAAAAATGTGGAGTCCTGCTATAACACAGGCAGCGTTACAGGCTCCGATATGCGTGTAGGCGGCGTGGTTGGACAGAATCAAAGTGCGGGTTCTGTACAATACAGCTTTAATACGGGAAGTGTTTACGGTGTCGGCATGTATGTCGGCGGTGTGGCCGGAACTAATTTCGGTACGTTAAAGTATTGCTATAATGCAGGCGTCGTTACCGGCGTTAGCACATATGTCGGCGGCGTGGTTGGAACTCTTAGCGGAACGGCAGCTTATTGCTATTATGATAAAGATAAATGCTACAAAACTGTAGGTGGTATCGGCAGTAGCACAACTAACAGCAGCGACACGACTAACCAGGCGGAGGGTAAATTGACCTCGGCTATGCAGGGCGAAGCGCTGAAAACCGGAAGCAGCGGCGAAGGCTGGACTACGGACAACTGGACCTTTAAGTCCGCTGAGTATCCGATGCCGGGTAAAACAGAAGCGAGTAATAATATTGGCGGCGGTTACATATCAACAAGCAAGACCATCACCGTCACGGAGACGAGCAGCGAGCTTTTCAAGGGCAGTGATGGCGCGATCAAGGCTGAGGCCAATGTGGACAGCGCGTTTTCGAATTCCGTCGAGGTAAAGGTTACGGATACGGAAACGGATGCCTCCAGCTTCGGACTCGGAGCAGGAAACAAGGTGTACCCCTTCGATATCTCACTATATATAAAGGGAACCAACACAAAAACGGAGCCGAACGCCGGCTACGCTGTGAAGCTTTCCCTGCCGATTCCCGAAAGTTTGCTTGACGTGAAGGAAAAGCTTTCCATAATGCACAAATCCAGCAACGGGAGTGTAGAAACGCTTAATTCCAAGCTTACGCAGATAAGTGGTGCTTGGTATCTCGAATTCGAGGCCAAGGAATTCTCTCCTTATGCTCTTGCAGTGAAAGATATCGGCACATATGACGAGTCGGCGGGTCTGCCGTACTATGTCAATGCAGACAAAAGTGAAACGTTTATCGGTTTCGCGGCTCACGGAAAGTACATCGCTCCGAAAGGCGTGGCCGTACTCGTGAAACAAAACCCAAAGAGCTTTTCAGACATCGGCGCTCACTGGGCAAAAAGCTATATTAATTTCGTTACAGAGCGCGAGATATTCAACGGTACCGCAAGCAACACATTCTCGCCCGAAGCAGGCATGACACGCGCAATGTTTGCAACGGTCATCGGAAGACTGTACGAGCGCAGCTACGGCGCGATTGAGGCTATGAGCACCCACTCTTTCACCGATTGCAATTATAACGATTATTACGGAAAATATGTTGACTGGGCGGCGAAAGAAGGAATTATCAGCGGCTACGGAAACGGTAAGTTCGGGCCTGACGACCAGATTAGCCGCGAGCAGATGGCGGCGATACTGTACCGATTTGCTAACGCCCTCGGAGTTCTGCCCGCCGATACTGGCGCGGCACTTGCATACCCCGACGCAGCCAGCATTTCGAGTTGGGCACAGAAGGCCGCCCTGTACTGCCAGAGTACCGGCATCATTACAGGACGCGCTGGTGGAAACTTCGTCCCGCAGGGTATGGCGACAAGAGCCGAGGTCGCGGTAATCTTAGAGAGATTAATCGAAAACGTTATTAATTAAGATTTGGTTTAACGCAGCTGCAATGATATCTATTTCGACCGCGTGTGACAGGACTTAAGGTCAAAAAGATGTCATCGGCTTTTATAGCCGATGACATCTTTTTTTTAGTCCGACACGTCCTTTACATATGAATATGCGATTTTATACGGAAAGAAGCTTATAAAGCACCTGAACCATCTGAGCTCTCGTCGAGCCGCTGCCCGGGCTGAGCTGTCCCTGATTTCCGGACACTATGCCGCCGGCAACGAGTTTTTCCGTTGCGGTGACTGCATAGTCGGCAATTAAATTGGAATCGCTGAAATCCGCAAGGGTTTTTCCTGTATTTATCGTGGGAAGCTCGCCAAGGATATTAAGGGTACGGTAAAGAAGCGTAAACATATCCTGCCTGCTCAGCTCCAGTTCCGGGGCATACATATTGTTACCGACGCCGTTTGAAATGCTAAGACGCTTGGCGGCGGCGAGATACCCCGTGTAATAGCTGTTCCCTGCGTCGCTGAAGTTGTCGGCAGGCTTCTCATCCGGCTCAATCCCGTAGGAACGCATTAGCATGACGATAAACTGCCCTCTGGTAATCGAGCTCTCGGGGGAGAAAACATTGTTTCCCATTCCTGCCGTGATGCCGCGAGACGCGCAGAAGGTAAGCGCGTTATAATACCATGCGCTATCCGCAACGTCGGTGAAGGTCAACTTGTTGTATCCGACGGCATAAAGCGAGAAATGTTCGGCGGTGAAATCGACTGTTCCCGTTCTATCGTTGTATGACCCCTGTACGTATTGCAGCTTGCCTGCGTCGTCTATATAGTAGACCGCGATGGCGTTTTTATCCTCGCCGGGCTTGGGCGTGTACGGAATACTTATATTTGCATGACCGCCACCCCACTTCGACAATACAGAACCGCCGACTGTCAGCGTGAAGTCATAGACCGGTCTGTCACCAATCAGAGCCAGTTCTTCGGCCGAGAGAGACGACAGGCGGTCAGCTTTTGCCTTTTCAACGGAAAGGCTGATTTCACTCGAACCGGCGGTTTTCCCGATAAAGCCCGCCGCCTGACTGTCAAAGCTTACGACCGCGCTTCCTGTATCAATGATGACATCGGACTTGTTTTTATCGACAAATGTCCTGAAACTGTCACCGCCAATCATCATGCGGACAACGCCGCCCGTTTCCGTCATAATTGCGCTGATGGAGTCGGTACCGCTTTTGTTTTTTATATTAACCGTTTTACTCTCACTGTCGAACCCGCCGACGGCTGTTGGCGCGGACTGGATTGTTACTGCTGCCGTCCGCAGCGCGTCGTTGCCGGTAAAACCGGGGAAAGCCGCGTTGGACATCACGCAGTAGACGGCTGTTCCGCCGTATATTGACTTGCTGAAGGTGAAAACACCCGTCGGAGATTCGGTAATACCGGCCGTAATCTCGCTGGCGTCGGTGGCCTTGTACCAGGTGAACGTTGTGCTGCTCGTGCTTATCAGCGTTTCGTCCGACAGGTCGACTGTATTGCCGTTTTGCAGCGTGATGGAAACGGTCTGCTGCGGGTCGTAATAGGTTGAAGGTGCTGCGACAGGCAGTGTTGAGAGTCTCATTCTATTTCCGTAACAGTATATTGTGTTCAGTTTGGCATTGACCGATATATTAAGACCTGTCAGAAGGTTGTTTGCGACGTTAAGCGTCGTAAGCTCCGATAAACCGGTCAGCGTAAGAGTAGTCAGCTTATTATCCTCGGCGTACAGCTCAATAAGCTTTGTCAGACCCGTCAGGCTGAGGCTCTCAAGCTTGTTTTCATAGCAGTATAAGCGTTCCAGATTAGCCGCGCCGGTCAGCGTCAGAGAAGTCAGGTCATTTTCCGAGCAGCTGAGATATGTCAGCGCAGCGCAGTCCGAAACGTCCAGCGCGGTCAGGGCGGTTTTATTGATGCGGAGCGTGGTCAGCTTGCCAAATTCCGATGCGTCTAAGGTTCCCGCAAGGCCGCCAGAAGACCAGTCTATTCCGGTCAGCCGTTTGGGGGTTGATGTGTCCCATGACGCAAAGCCGACATATGTAGACGGATCTTCCGGGTTGTAGCCAGCGGAAAGAACCAGACCGTTCGACTTGTCGGTTACCGCGGAGTCCTGATTAAGGAATACTGCAAGCGCCGCGACGTCCGGGTCGTAATATCCGTCGCTGTTTGCGTCAGGATTGTTCAGCGACAGCGTATAATCGCTGAAGTGGGTGACGTCGAAGGAGACAGTGTCTGTTGCGTCGTCAAACGCCAGATGGCTCACAGCGCCTCCTGCACCTGCGGAGGCTGCGACGGCTTTAAAATCGTATTTTGTGCAGCCGTCAAAAGAGGATGAAGTGACGGTTACTGACGCACCAAGATCGGCGAGAAACGTCAGGGTACTCGCAACGTCAATGCCGACTGTATATTGCTCAAGGGTTCCGGCGTCCGGCAAGGCCACCGGCGTCATATTTATGCCGGCGTCAAGATCGACGAGTTCGTCGCTGTTGGTAACGAGGTCAAGTCCCTCAAAAGCAATAGTACCAGTGATTCCAGTGCCGATAACCTTTCCGAAGGTAATATCAATGTCGCGCAGATTCTCCGTTGCCTGCGACCCGCTTCCCAGAACCGGGTCGAAACTTACGTGCGAAACTGCGCTCAAGAGGTCCCCGACTCCGACAATTAAAGGATTTCCGGAGGAATCCGCAAGCGGGAAAAAGAAATCCGGATCGGTGGAACCATATTGTACCCATGTATCATGCACAGTGTCATGAACAAAAACCTTGATGCCCACGGCAGCGTTGCCAAGTCCTGTTACTATGGTTCCAGTCACAGGTGAATTTAGGGCGCTTGAGGCGGTTACAGTTCTTTCAATGTAATAACCGAAATCATCAGCGGTGCCGTCAGTCAGTCCGCTTGTAAATATGTCGGTCGGTGTGAATGCTTCTGTATTGAAATCAATCAATCCGAAGCTGATCCTAATGGTATAAAATTCTATGTTCAGCAAATTATTAATACTGAAACTTAGCGTGTCGCCCGCAAAGTACACATGGTCAAGGTCGCCGTCAGAAAAAGTCAGCACCGGTTTGCCGTATGCAGCCGCGGTCTGCGGCATTGTTGCAAGCAGCGAAAATGTCAGTACGAAAGCCATGAAGCATGAAATTGCTTTTTTGCGCATAAGTTTTTCCTCCCTCAGTTTACATACGTTTTTTACCCTTTTGGGTTTTCTCTCGGCGGTTTGGCACTTGCGGACGCGTTGAACAAAGTGTGCTTTTCTATGCTTGTCCCGCTGCCAGATTCTGCGAATGACAACGAGGCAAGCAGCCGCGATATATTAGCTTAATACTATATTAGCCGCACCACAAAAAGAATCACCCTTTCTGGTGATTATGCGTCACCAGAAAGGGTGATTCAAAAAAATGCACTAATTGGGAATTGAAATCGGTGAAAGGAATGCAGAATGGAAAATAATCGAATCAAAAATTAATATCATTGCTGTAATTTGTTGAAGTTTGTCCTATTTTATGATAAATTAGCGGTATTGAGTTAGAATGCATGGCCTGTGGTGTTTATGAATCGGATAAATGGAGGCTCTTGATTACAGATCGGCAGGGTGCTGTGGGATATTAATTTTCCAACAGCCGTTTGTTTCGGAAAGAGGGTATGACATGACAGAAAAAATGGATAAAAAACAACAAATATTTACAATGAACGACCGCAATTTATCTGTTATCGTCTTCTCATTGTTTTCCGCCTGGCTGCTCGCCGTTCCTTTTGAAGGCCGAATATTGTTCTCACTTTTAAACTTTTACCAAGTTCCGTCTCAGCCAATTATTTTCGGCTCGATGGCCGCTCATTGCGCAGGACTGATTCTCTGCGGCTTCATTGTCAGGAACATGCGGGCGGCTAAAAAGCTCATGCTTTTTTCAATTGCTTTTTGTATCGCCGCATCTGTAGTATTGTTCTTTCCCCCCTCGCTTTTTTGGGAAGCGGTGCTGTTTTTATCGTCTTTTCTGGCCGGGTGCTGTGTTACGGCATGGGGATATTTCCTGAAAAACGGGACGCCGGAAGGCGAACGTATCACGACAATTGCCGACATGCTGATTTTCTGTTACATTTTAACGACCCTGCTTGGAAAAGCAGCCTCAGATATTTCGCCTCACACCGGGCTTGGGCTGTCCATTCTGCCGCTGATTACAGCGTTTATTTTTGCTTTGAGGCTCCCCGAGAAGGAGCAGGCTCAAAATCTTCAGGCTGATAAACAACCGAAGAATCCAATAAGTATTGCCAAGCCTCTCACTTATCTGTGCCTGTTCATCGTTGTTATCGCCATCAATGCGGGATTGATGTTTCAGGTGCAATACCCGGCTTTTGCTCATCTTGAATGGCTGACAAGCTGGTATTGGGCGGCTCCATATATTGTTGCCGTATTTGTTATGCGCAATCTGCCGTTCAAAACAAACCGAAATTATATTCTCTATGCCGCCATCGCCATGACCGGCTTTTCTTTTATCGCCTTTATTGTTCTTGACCGCTCTGCGGTTACCTATCTTGTTGTAAACACCCTAATGCAGGGAGCTTTCGGTGTTTTCAATCTGTTTTGGTGGAGCATTCTGGGTGAAATGCTGTCGTTTCATAAAAATGCCGCAAAAGTCCTTGGGGCAGGGCTTTTTGCAAATGTGCTGGGTGTGTTGATTGGTGTTCTGATTGGAAACATGCCCTCGTTCGTAAACGGTCAAAGCCAGAACCCAACACTGCTGGCACTGAGCGTGGTCTGCATCACACTTGTTATGCTTCCGCCTCTGAACGGGCATCTTTCTGTTTTGCTTAAAAACCACGCATACCTGACGGCGCTTTGCGAAATGCCTCAACAGGAACAGACCCATCTCATTCGTGATTTTGGTTTGGAGAAAAAGCTCACGGAGCGCGAGCGCGAGATTGCCTCCTTGCTTTTCATGGGAAAGACATACAAAGTAATCGCCGAAGAGCTGTGCGTAAGCGAAAACACGGTCAAAACGCATGCCAATAACATTTATAAAAAAGTCGGAGTTCATAATCGAACAGAGCTGATGAATAGCCTCTTGGACATCAATCCGATTTTCACCGATACGTTTAAGTCGCAATAGCTGCCCTCCTCATCGCTGCTGAATGTGTTGTTTTCATCTTGAATCGGAGCTGCCCCCGATTACAGATTTACCCGCGGGGATTTAACGGAATGCCGGCGTTTCCACTTCCTTGTCCGGAATAAGAGTACTTATCAACATCAACGATAATCACTGACCGTGAGAGTCTGAAATTAGCTTTTTGGACATTTATAACCCGAAGGTCGTAGATCCAAATTCTGTCTTCGCAACCATGATAGCAGCGCAATAAAAACAAGGGTAGAAATTTAAATCTATTAGCAACCCTCCCAAATGCAATGATATCTATTTTGGCCGTGTGTGACAAAGAGTTGACCGCAGCATTGATACAATGTTGCGGTCAACTCTTTTATTTTGCGTATCAGAAAAGCCTGCAATACAAGGGATTAGCCTCGTAGGGATATTCAAAATCCTTTGTACTTCAGGCTCTTTTCGTTTCTCCCAGTGTCATCCAGCTAACCAGCTCAAGGGAGAATTTGAATACCCCTTGAGGAAAAATAGAATAGTTCTACGAAAAATAACAGGGTTCAAGGAAAAATTAAAGTGTTCTAATACGAGGCTAAATCGAATAATCCCAATTTTTATTAGTGATTACTAAAATCAAGTCATAGTTTCCTGCTTTTGTCAAAGTTAAAGTGACATACTGAAATGCTTACGCTGCTCTTTAATCTCGACTAAGACCCAAAGCCGCGTTTTTTTAGCGGCGTTTTACTGATGATTTCCGTTAGGCGAATGATTTCAAGCTGATGTTCCGCCTTGACAACCGGGCGACATTAACCATTATGGTGATATGGATACTCGTATTGGGTCTAATGGAAAAGCAGATATGGAACGGCATAACACCGACCATAATAACCTCAAACATCATTCGAATCCACATGATCATGACGTGTTTTGGGATGACAGGGGGCCCCATTTAGGTGATAGAACAAACTATTTTGATGGAAATATCCCTGAATTTAAGTTCTTTAGGAGGAACAATATGGCCTATAATATTATTAAGCGCAACACACCGGAGCAAAATCAATTCAAAACCATCAGCGATTTTAAGGACTGTATATCGCGCGGGGGCGAAGTAAACTTTGAATGGAAAGGCGTACAATATTGGATCATACGTTATGGGAAAGATAACAAGATCACCATATATATGCCGCATAATCCAGATACAGAAGTGGCATTTAACACAAGTGATGATGCTCTGGAATATATGGTTGGCACTGACCGCCTGCGGGACGTGATTACGCAGGTAAGCGTGCTTGACAGAACGATTTGAGACTTGGCTGCATTTCGCCAAACTGTGCACCCGCGCAGAAAGCAATGGTTCGATTGTATCAACAATCGAACCATTAGACGTGATAGCAGCGCAATTAAACAAGGGTAGAAGTTCAAATTCACCGAAGCAACTGCCCGAAATGCAATGATATCTATTATTATAGGCTGTTTTGAGGTAAAACAGCCACTTTGCTGCCCAAAAAGTTAGAACTCACCTCGTTCAATTTTACTGCAATTTCGTAGATGCCATTTGAGCATTTGGGGCTGTTCTTGGATTTGAACCCGCACGCGGCGCCATTTTAGCTCAAAAACAGGTGCTGTTAATTTAGAAAATCCACAGATTTCAAAAGGTCGCTATTTTTATTTTTAAAGCATAACATAAAATATAAGCTTTAAGGGTGTCAGTTTCGGGTCATGTCAGGCCGATAGAAACAGGCGCCTTTTTTCATTTCCACAATAAATTTGAGGAAGTTCGCAATGAAACCAACAATTACACTTCTTTTATCTAATAGAGGCAAATACGATTCGCCGCTGTGTTTGTGGGGCTACGCAGATGGAAAGCCACAGCGCCAGCTGCATGGCGGAACTGCTCCTCCAGTGAGGTGAAGCTAAAGGTCTTGCTGATTTTTTATAGTCCGCTCTTATGGCAGATTAAAACGCCGGTAGAGCTGTTGCCAGTAAAAATGCGTTTTACCATGCCGGTATCCCAGAGATATTTTTTGACGATTACATCTTTATCGAGTTTTACCCGAACTGGAGAGGCAAGCGCGGCCTCGATTCAGGCTGACCGTATTTGTTATCTTTGTCCATATTGTCATAGAATGTTGTCCAATATGAACTAATATGCGGTATTGAGCATTAAATTAGATTGACAGCTTCAGCGTATTGGCGTAAAATGTTGCTATATTGAATTATATTGACTCGAATATGATTTTTGTGAACAGTGCTTTCGGCTTATGTCCTTAAGACAACTCCCACCGGCAATATTGCGGCGGCTGGGAGAAATCGGGAATGACCACGAGAGATTACGACAACAACTACACTATTGATGTATAGTTATCTCTATAGAAAACGCAGAATTTGAGGGGGGAGATTATTAAAATGAATATACCTACAACATTTTTCGGATGGGTAACATTTCTCGTAGAAAAATATTATTTAGACTTTCTGCGAGGCCTTGGGGTCACGCTGGAGCTTGCAGTCATAGGTACGATTCTGGGGTGTTTGATCGGCTTTGTTGTTGGCGTCGTCCGCAGCGTTGTCGTGGATCAAGGTGCGTCTCCTGTTTCACGCGGATTGATGTCGGCACTGAAAGCAATTCTGGCAGTTTATGTGGAGATATTCCGCGGAACGCCTATGATGGTGCAGGCAACCGTCGTCTATTACGGTACTATGACACTCTGGGGCCTCGACATCCCGTCATTTTTCGCTGGTGTACTGGTGCTCGCTTTAAATATCGGAGCTTACATGTCCGAATCCGTGCGCGGAGCCATCGGCGGCATCGATCCGGGACAGATCGAAGGCGGACAGGCCGTGGGTATGAGCTATGCGCAGATCATGTACCATGTGATCATGCCCCAAGCTTTTAAAAACCTCATTCCCCAGATTGGCAATACCTTTATCTCTGCCATCAAGGACACATCGGTGCTCAACGTCATTGCAGTCACGGAGCTGTATTTCGCCGCCAAGAGCGTTGCGGGTACTTATTACAAATTCTTTGAGACCTACCTCATTATTTGTGCCGTCTATTTCGTTCTTACCTTTACAATGTCTCGCTTGCTGCAAGTTCTGGGACGCGTACTGGAGGGCTCTCGCAACTATGAGTTGATATTGGATGACGAAAACGAAGCGGGGGTAGCTGAGTCATGAGTGAACCGATTTTACAGGTAAAGCATTTGGAAAAAAGCTTCGGCACTCATCAGGTGCTGAAGGATATCGACTTTGAAGTTGAGAAGGGAGAGGTCGTCAGCGTAATCGGCACCTCCGGTTCCGGAAAGTCGACACTTCTGCGCTGCATCAATATGCTGGAAACACCCAGCGGCGGCGAGATCGTTTTCGAGGGAACGCCGGTATCATATCGGCCCAAGGATAAGAACCGCTTCCGTTCGAGGGTCGGCATGGTGTTTCAGTCATTCAACCTTTTTGCGAATATGAGCGCCCTCAAGAACTGCATGATCGGAACTCAGATCGTCGGTAAGAAGAGCAAGCAGGAAGCAGAGGCGCTGGTACGGAAATATCTTAAAGTCGTCGGCATGAGCGCCTATCGCAATGCACGTCCGTCCCAGCTTTCGGGCGGTCAGAAACAGCGTGTTGCGATTGCACGTGCGCTTTGTATGCAGCCGGATCTGCTGCTGTTTGACGAGCCGACTTCGGCGCTTGACCCGGAGATGGTGGGTGAGGTCCTTGAGGTCATTCGTTCTCTTGCGGAATCGGGGATTACTATGGTGATTGTGACGCATGAAATGATGTTTGCCAAGGAGATTTCCAGCCGCGTCGTTTTCATGGACGCCGGTATCATTTTGGAACAGGGTACGCCGGACCAGGTTTTTAATAATCCGCAGAAAGAAAGAACAAAGGAATTCCTCAGCCGGTATCGCCAAGGTTAAGGCCGCAGGCCTCGCTGATGCGGCTGGAAGAATCAGAATTTCGGAGGAGGCGGACAAATGGCAGAGAAGGTAATTTCGCCGGAACAGCCGGCGGCAATGGGCATACATTATCATTATTACTCCTTGAAGTATACGCTTGAGTCGCAGAAGCGGGCCGGGTATCAGAGCATCGAGCTCTTTTGCGCGGCACCACATGTGCAGATGACGGCGGAAGGCATTGCGGACAGGGCAGAGCTTATACATACGATTCGAAATTCGGGATTACGAGTTGTCTGCGTTACGCCGGATAACTGCATGGGGCCCTGGCAGTATGCGGCGGCAGGTGTGGAAATGATTGAGCAGAGCAAGAGGTATTTCCGCCATGCGCTGCAGCTGGCGGCCGATCTGGACTGCCGGCTGGTGGCCTGCCATTCCGGCTGGGGACTTTTGGACGAGCCCCGTGAGGAAGCCTGGAAGCGGAGCCTCGATTTTATGGAATGGTACTGTGAAGAGGCAAAAAAACTTGGTCTGACGCTGGTGATGGAGAGCCTGCGGTCGGCAGAATCCAATTTGGTAAACAAGCTGCAAACGCTGGAACAGTATCTGAGAGAACTGGGCTGCGATAACATCAAGCCGATGATCGACACTTGTGCAATGGCAGTAGCCGGAGAGAGCATGGAAGAATGGTTCCATACCTTCGGCAGCGAGATTTCACATATGCATTTCGTGGACGGAACACCTTATTTCCATTTGGCTTGGGGCGACGGAGACCGTTCCCTGGACGGCTATATGGCGGTAATCAAGGCCAATAATTATCAAGGCGCACTAACACAGGAAATCACGGACGGTCGGTATTACGACAATCCGGCGAAAGCGGACGAGCAGTCATACCGTATCTTGCGCAGCCATATGAAAGGCTGATTCTCAAAGCACAGGTGTGTGTGCGCAGTTAAGGACTGACAAACAGTGAAAGCGAACAGGAGATAATACCAATGTGGACAAAGGATCTATTTGGAACTGATAAACCGATCATAGCACTTTTACATCTGGACGCGCTGCCCGGTGAGCCGGCATTTTGCGGCTCTATTGACACGATCATGGAGCATGCGGTGACAGACCTCAAGGCTCTGCAGGACGGTGGAGTGGACGGTATCTTGATCGCCAATGAATATTGCTTGCCGATAACGCCGCATACCGGCACGGTGACGCTTATGGCTATGGCGGCAGTGGTCGGAGCTTTGAAAAAGGATATTCGTGTCCCGTTTGGAGTGAATGTCGTTTATAATCCGGAGGAGACAATCAAAATGGCGGCGGCTCTGGGTGCTTCCTACGGGCGTAGCGCGTTTGGCGGCACATATACTGGCGCTTACGGGCTCCACAGCGTGAACTTTGGCGATATGGTTCGGCTCAAATACACTCTTGGTCATCCGGAGATCCAGCTCCTCTGCAAGTTTAATCCGGAAGGCGACACGCGGCTTGGCGATCAGACGACGGAAGAGGTCTTGAACGGGCTTTGCCAGGGCGGCTTTTTGGGTGGACTTTGCGTATCGGGCCCCGGCGCCGGACAGGAAGCAAGCATGGGACTTCTTGAAGAAGTCGCACTTCTTGCGAAAAAGAAAAACGTGCCGGTGTTTTGTAATACCGGCTGCCACCACGATACGATTGAAAAGATACTGCAAGTGGCTGACGGAGCCTGTGTCGGAACTGCCCTAAAGGGTGCGGACGGACGCGTAAATCTGGAGAAAGTGAAGTCATTCATGGCAATCGCGCGGCGGTAAGCGGCGGCGAAAGCGGGGGGCTGGGAAGAAAATGGATGAGCTGACAGACAAGCTGCTGCTTGGAGTGGACATTGGTACAAACGAGTCAAAGGGCGTGCTAATCAACGGAAACTTTCGCCCTATTGCGGACTTTTCGGTGCCCCACTCAATGGAGAATCCGCAGCTGAATTATTTTGAAATGGATGCCGAAATTTGGTGGTCCGATTTTTGCAAAATCAGCCGCGGCCTCATGGAAAAGGCCGGTGTCAGACCGGAACGAATCGCAGGCGTCGGAACAAGCGTGATGGGCTGCGACTGCATCGCGGTGAATGAAAACTGCAAGCCGCTGCGCAAGGCTATTCTCTACGGGATCGACGCACGCTCCGGTCCGCAGATTGAGGAACTGGTTAATGAGTTGGGAGAAGAGGGCGTGACCGCAATGTTTGGCCACATTCCGCGCTCCGACGATATTGCAACCAAAATCCTTTGGATCAAGGAAAACGAGCCGGATATCTACGCACGAACATACAAATTTCTGACGGGCTCATCCTATTTGACGGCGAAGCTGACAGGGAAGTATACGATAGACAGCTACTTGGCAAAAGCGGCTTTTCGCCCGATTTATAAGCAGGACGGGACATATAACGAAGAGCACGGCCCCCGCTTCTGCCGGGCCGATCAGATGGCAGCCATAGGCGATGTAACCGACGTCGCGGGCGGCATCATCGCTGAAGCGGCGGAAGAGTGCGGACTATTGGCAGGCACACCGGTCATTGTCGGCACAGGTGATTCCACCGCGGAATCCATAGCAGGCGGACTTGTTACGCCGGGAACGCTGTTTGTCCAGTTTGGCTCGACCATGTTCTATATCTATTGCTTGGAAGGGCACATGAACGCCTGCTCGAAGGATAATTTCCCGGGCTGTAATCCTTTTACGATACCGGGCAGCTTTGCTGCGACCGGCGGTACCAACTGTGCAGGAACTTTGACAAAGTGGGTGCGCGACGTGTATTACGGCGCAGAGGCCGAAACTGCCAAAAAAGGAGGCCCGAATGCCTATTCTGTAATGGCCGAAGAAGCGGCAGAGGTTGCGCCGGGCAGCGGTGGTCTTATAATTTTACCGTATTTTTACGGAGAGCGCAGCCCAATCAACGATCCGGATGCCAAGGGCGTAATGTTCGGCCTTTCTGGCAGCCACACACGCAAAGAGATAAACCGTGCGGCGCTTGAAGCTGTGGCCTATTCCCTCGGTTCCCATATGCGGATGTTCCAAAACCACGGTTTGACGCCGGGAAGCGTTATTATCGCAGGCGGCGGCACGAAGAATCCGGTTTGGATGCAGATCGCTGCCGACGTTATAGGGATGCCGGTAAAGGTGGCGGAAAATTGGCAGACAGCGAGCTACGGTGACGCCTGTATGGCCGCCATCGGCTGCGGAATTCTAAAGGATTTCCGAGCGCTCAAGGAAGCAATGCCCTTAAGCCGACCCGTGATGCCTGACACACATAATCATGCGCTTTACCAGCGCTATTTGGATATTTACGAGGAGTTGTACGTGAGCAATAAGGAGCTTATGCACCGGCTTCCGTAACGCAGCGGTAAAGCGGCTTTCGAACTTCGCACGCAGCATTTTCATTGTAGCTAACTCTGCAATTTTGCGGGGGCTAATAAATCAAATTTTAGGAGGAAAAAAATGAAGAACGCAACAAAGCTCTTGGCAGGTCTACTGGCAATGTTCATGGTAGTCGGCCTCAGTGCCTGCGGCAGCAGCACCAAAGCAGCGACCCCGACTGGGGGCGAAGAAGGCGTCGCGGAAGAAACTTATGGCGAAGGCTATGTGCTCCGCGTCGGCATGAACTGCAGCGCAGCTCCTTTCGGCTGGACTCAGGATGACGATTCCAATGGCGCATGGCCCATTGACGGCACGAACCAGTACGTTTGCGGTTACGACGTACAGGTCGCCCGCAAGATCTGCGACACCTACGGATGGACACTCCAGATCATCAAGACTGACTGGGATGGCCTAATCCCCGGCGTCGTTTCCGGCAAGCTTGACTGCTGCATCTCTACCCTCGGCGTTACTGAGGAAAGACTCCAGTCCGTTGACTTCTCTGACTACTACTGGAACAACGGCTGCATCATGGTTGTCCGCAAGGACAGCGCCTATGTAGACGCCACCTCTATCGAGGACTTTGACGGCGCTAAGATCACTACCCAGATTGCGACAATCTGGGAGCCGCTGATTCAGCAGATCCCCAACGTTCAGGCCGAACCCTGCCTCAGCGGTCTTCCCGAGCTGTTCGTCGCTGTTAGCTCCGGCAAGGTTGACGGCATCATCACCGGCCTCTCGGAGGCACAGTCTGCATGCATGTCCAACCCGGATTTGACTTGGGTCACCTTTGGCGAGGGCAAGGGCTTCGATGTTGAGCTCTCCGCTCTCTGCGCCGGTATTCCTATCGCAAAGGGCAACACGGAACTGAAACAGAAGATCGACGCCGTTATTGCGACTATGGATCACGACACTCAGATGGAAATGATGACAACGGCACTCAATGCGCAGCCGCTCAGCGATGGTACTGGAAAAGCTCTCCAGGCTGACGAAACTGAGGGTATGTAAGTAACGCGAAGACGCCTTGGGATCTGAACCGTTATGGTTCTAATACCCAAGGCGTCTTTTTTGCCATTGCTCATTGCGAATTTTGGATTTTGTTATTACGCAACCTTTAAGGTGTAATTATCCGCATCTTTAATTTAGATGCGGATAATTATTACTAATGAATCTTGAGCTTATAGCGGGTTGACGTTCAGCTTTCCGAAACCTTGATGACTTCGACCTTGCATTTATTCATTTCCTGCATGGTGGCCTCATCCAGATACGCGTCGGTTATGAGCACGTCCACTTGATCAAGGGGGGCCACATGTATGAAAGCGCCGCTGGTGAACTTTGAGTGGTCGGCAAGAAGTATGACCTTGGCGGAGTTATCAATCATTATCTGTTTGAGCCGCACATCGTACATGTTATGCCCGCTTATGCCGTTATCAATGCTTACCGCGTCAGCGCCCAGAAAGCAGACGCTGGCATGAAACTGACTGAGCATATTTTCAGCGAAGTAACCGTGGCAGGCCATGAATTCCTTTCGTAGCTTTCCGCCGGTGAAATATATTTCGATATTCGGTTTGCTGTCCAGAGCAACGGCGGTGGGAAGCGAGTAGGTGATGGCGGTCAATGTGGTGTCGGACGGAATCTGGCGCACAAGCTCCAGAACCGTTGAACCGGAATCCATCATTACAAAGGAATCCTTTTGTACGAATTCCAACGCTGCTGCGGCGATCTGCTGCTTTGCCTCTTTGTTGGTGATCTCTCTGGCTGCGTTTGAAAGCTCGCGGGAATCATGCTCCTGTATGAAAATGACGCCGCCTCGGGTTTTTCTCAGAACGCTGGCGTTGCACAAAATATTCGCGTCGCGCTGTACAGTCGCTTTTGACACGTTCAGGCAGCGCTGAAGCTCTCCCCATGAGATAATATCCTGCCTTTTTGCAAGACATTTGATCTTCTCAATGCGTTCGGCACGAATCATTTTTTTACCAACCTTTGTCAAGATTAACAAATCATTTCTACAATATCAACTAAATTATATCAAAGTAAATCAAAAACATCAAGACCTATTAGGAAATTCAGGAAGATAGCGTGAAATCATTTAGCTGAATTGAATAAATTTGATTTAATATGACGCGAAACTGTCTCATATCCCCGAAAACAGACGGGTGAAAATATAAAAATACTCAGTTCAAAGACTACCAACAGGGGGCATAGGAAAATGAACAATGGAATTAAGATAAAGGAAGAACGCGAGAGAGCTCTCTATGCCGGGGGCGCGTCGTTTTATTTTTTCATTATTTTAGTACATTTCTTTTGGGCCATATCCGGGCCTTTGACAAAGATGAGCTATGCCGGCTTTGGCGTGTCCGGGACAGATGTTTTTGAGCTTATCAATTTTGCGGGTATCCGTCTTTTCGGCGCGGGGGTAATAGGCCTCGCTTACTGCCGCATCCGGGGCGTGCATCTCATGCCGGAGCATTTCTCGGATTTCTGGCAGATCGCGAAGCTGGGACTCATTATGGGCGTGGCCCAGTATATCTTTTTCAATTTCGGCGCCGCCTTTTCATCAGGTGTGCAAACGTCCATTATCTCCAGCGCAGGCGCATTCTGCGGCATCCTTATTTCCGCCCTTATCTTCAAGGAGGACGCGCTGACGCGCAGAAAGCTTGCGGGCTGCGTTATGGGTGTGGTCGCTGTCATCATTTTGAATTGGGAAGACATCAACATGGGCGTCACCGCCTCACTTTTCGGTGCATTACTGCTTCTCCTCGGCCAGATATCCGGGTCCTTTGGCGCGGCCTATCTGAAGATAATTTCCAGAGGCCGAAGCGCCATTTGGGTGGGAGGCTGGCAGTCTGTTATAAGCGGTGCACTATTGATGATCATAGGTCTCTGCGGGAATGGTTCGCTCTCCTTTGAGGCGGGTAGCTCCGCTGCTTTCTCCACGGTCGTGCTCATATTGACCAGCGGTATATCGCTTATTATTTCAAACCAGCTTTATAAGTACAATCCTTTGAGCAAGGTAATGATCTTTTCGCTTTTGTCGCCGGTGCTGGGAGTATTCAGCTCAGCAATAATGCTGGGCGAATCACTGTCTTCCGGTTTCGTTTTTGCCAGCCTTATCATCAATTGTGCGGGCGTAGCCCTTGTCACCACGGAAAAGTAACCTATAGAACACAAAGTGACCAAGAGGGGAGGGCACCCATAAAAAGCAATACACCGTGGGACGGAAAAGGCACCGGGCTACAAGTCCGGCATCTTTCCGTCCCACGGTTTTTATCTTGGGAACTATTAACGTTCCTATACAAGTCGATACAATAAATACTGGTGAAGTCGGACAACACATCCGAAAACCATTGGTTTGCTTGAGCGGTTTTATAGATTGTTTGACCTGAAATTTGAAATTGTGGCATCGTAAAGAACAAATACAAAGGCAGAAATAGTAGAAAGATTCCGTACATAGAGAGCGATAAATTTCATACCCAGTTCCGTTTTATGTAGTTCCACACGAAACAAACCGCAAGGCAATCCATATTGCGGAACCTGCTCGCAGTGTATTGATCGCAAATTCGCGATGTATGCGGTTGGCTCGATGAAGAAGATGATAGTTATGAAACAGATTTAATTTTAGATGAGAACGGAGACGCAGAAAAAGAAAAAGTTGCAGATTCGTTGTTTAAACTTATCCTATTTCAACGGGAGAAATACCGTGAACTCGGTGCCTTCATCCGGCTTGCTTTTGCAGAACGTCCTTTGTCATTGCGCATAGGCTTTCTACTAAAAAATGCCGATCTCATCATTGTGATGAAAGACGGCGATATTATCGAAAGCGGAAACTACGAGGAGCTTCTGGCAAAGGGCGGCTTCTATGCGGAGCTGTACAACAGACAGTTTGAAAAAGCGTCATGGCATCGTTGCAAAGAAAACTCTATATGATTTGACTGATGTAAAAAAACGCTAATATGACTGCATTATGCTGCGGCTTGCCCGATTGAGAAAAAGGCTACTTAACATTAAGTGTCTTTGATGTCCTATGAAAGGAGTAGAAAGTGTACTGATGGCCCTTTATCCTCGACCGCCGGGTCTGCTGCCGCTGTCACCACCAACAGGCTGTAGCGCTCCGCTCCGGCAGATAGAGGGAGAACAGATAAACAACACGCAAAATAATATGCAAAGGACGCTAATTCCGCGGGTATAAGCTGCTGTTAACACCATATTATAGATAAATATTATAAATTGACGGCGATAAAAATTGTGATAGTATCCAAATTAAAGAAATAGATAAGATGCTAGGATAAGACCTTTGGGGAGAGCCCTGAGAAAATTGCGGAATTACAGCCAGCGGGAATACCCCTGTGTTCAAAGACATAATCATTAAAGCTAAAAAAAGGAAGGAGTTGGTGCTCTGTGAGCGGTTCTGCCATTAAGCATGTGTTTGCACAGCAAATTATGGGTCGCAAGTATCCCGCTATCAGCGCCACCGTTGTTACCGAAAACGGGACGATGGCCTCCGCGGTATGTACCGCGGGCGTGTCCGTCGGTACGCATGAGGTGGCGTTTACCTACGACGGCGGAAAAAAATGGCACGGTATGGGCGTGATGAACGCCGTCAATCAAGTAAACGAAATTATTGCGCCCGCGCTTGTGGGCTTGGACAGCGCGGATCAGTTTCTTATCGACCACACAATGCTAAGCATTGGAGGCAACGATCCGAGCAAAAAAATGGGAGGCAATGCCATGGCGGCCGTATCGGCGGCTGTCTTGAAGGCCGGCGCGGCATCCATGGGCATTCCGATCTACCGCCATGTGGGAGGCAGCGACGCGGTGGTTCTTCCCACAGCCGCCTATGGAGTTATTGGCGGAAGCAACCGCTACGATCGTATGCACGAAGCCGGCGCAAAGCCCACCTATGCGTTTATCGCCCATGATTTTACCAGCTTTTCCGAGGCGTCCTACGCTCTGTGGGAGACGGTAAACGACTGGCAGACTTTTATGCAGCACAAATACGGCCTGTCCCCACTGCGAAGCAGCGAGGCCGCCACAACCACCGGCTTTGTCTATGTTCCGCCCGGAATCGTGGAACGCGAGCAGCAGCTCTGGGAAATGATGTGCGAATGTATCGCGCGTAACGGATACGAGGGACGGATAGGCATACAGGTGGATTTAGCGGCGGACTGTTTCTATGACAAGGAAAAACAGCTATATATGAACCTGTTTCGCGCGGGCGGCATGAACCGTGACGAGGTTATTTGTACCGTCAAGGAAATGGCCGACAAATACCAGTTCGTCAGTGTGGAGGACCCTCTCCACGAGGATGATTTTGAGGGGCACGCGATGATGGTGGAGGCCGTGGATATCCAAATTGTGGGAGACGACCTGTTTACAACCGATGTCCGACGCGTGTCGGAGGGCATTAAGGTCGGTGCGGCCAATTGCATTCTGCTCAAGGTAAACCAGATTGGTACCATTACGCAAGCCTTGGAAATGATTCAGCTGGCCTATGAAAACGGCTATGGCGTCATGCCCTGCTCAAGCCGTGGCGAGGGAGTTGAAATCTGCGATTATTCGGTTGGAATTAACGCGGGCGCCATTAGAGAAGCGGGCTTGGGAAGCGGAGGCAGCCGTTTTCTGGAAATTGAAAAGGAGCTGGGCTCCAGCGCCGTTTATGCCGGCACGCGCGGCCTGAAGGGGCGCCGATTCCAGCAGAGCGAGAAGGGGGCGAAGGCATGAAACCATCCGTGATTATGTCGGTTACTGCAATGCAGACCTCAACCGACCAAAGTAAACCGGCTGTTTCGGTCACAGTTATCACAGCGGGGGGCGCGCAAGGAATCGGAATCGCGAATGAGAGTTATTCTACAAGCGATTACCGACCCAAATATCTTTATGACCATACGGGAAGGTATCATGGAAACGGTGTGATGACCGCAGCCGGTATTATCGAAAAGGTTGTGGCGCCAGCGCTTATAGGGTTGGACGCCGCCAGACAGGGCGAGGTAGACCACGCAATCAAAAAAAGCCTGTCTGAGGCCGGGTTCCCCAGCTATGTCAATCTTTCGGCACCGGTGTCCGTGGCCGCTTTAAAGGCAGGAGCCGCAGCACTGGAGATTCCGCTCTTCCGTCATATCGGTGGACAGTCTGCGTTCACGCTGCCGATTGGCGGGTATATGGCGGCATCAGGCGGTAAGCGTTACGGAAACGGGGAAAGGAGCGAGGGAAGACCGGTATATAATCTGGTCAGCTATGGCTTTGATTCCTTTGAGGAGGCGCATTATGCGCTGTGGGAAACCGCAAATACCTATGAAAAGCTACTGGCCAAGGAGGCCGGGTTACTGGTACATAGAGGCTTCTCGCTGGCGGTTCCCCGCGGAAGGCTGGAGAGCGACCGCTCTTTGCTGGACATCATGAGCAAGGCAATCGAGGCGGCAGGGCACCGCGGTAAAATCGGTATTCATATTGATGTTGGCGCAAATGAATTCTACGACACGCAGACCGGCGTCTATAGAGGACTGTTCGACACCGAGGAGAAAACAGGGGTGCAGATGGTCTCCCTTTACAAGGAGCTGGTAAAAGCATACCCCCTTGTCATGCTTCAGGATCCGCTCGAACAGCACGACACGGCAGGATTTGCGGAACTAACCGCATCCACGGGCATCCAGATAGTGGGCGGGGACCTTTTCGGAACCGATGTTGCACGAATCAAGTCCTGCGTAATGGCCGACTGCGTCAATTCGGTGCTGCTGCCGGTTTGCGCCTTTGAAACGTTCAGTGACGTTATTGAGCTTACTCGCTTCGTCAAGAGCCGCGGCGCTGATGTTATGCTGCAGGATTTGTCGGGCGAGGGGCTGGACATTGCTGACTTTTCAGTCGGCTTCCGTGCCGGCACTGTCTATCAGGGCGGTTTGGACCCGCTGGGTAACCGTCTGATTTCAACCGAAAAGCTAATTGGACCGCGTGCGCGGTTCTACGGAGTGCGTGGACTGCAGGGAAGTAAATTTGCCCTGCGTCAGAGTGTTTAATGAGGTGTTATTATGACGAAAAGAATCCTTAATATGGAGGCGCTTACCTCTCACGGCAACGTGGAGGGGCGTAAGCTGGTTTGTGACATTCTTGAAGCCGGGCTTCAGGCAGGCGATCCTTACAACAGCACCCGACAAATGCTCAAGCTGGAAGGCAGCCGCCTCACAGTGGGCGATCCGGCCTTTGAACCGCTCTACACTCCCCATCCCGGGCCGGACACTTATGATTTAAAAACCGATATAGACCGTGTTTTCATATTTGCCGTAGGCAAGGGAATGCTGCGCGTGGTTAAGGCTATTGAGGATGTACTGGGCGACTATATCACGGGAGGAATCGCGCTGGTCAAATACGGAGACAAGGAAGAACTCTCGCGGGTAGAGGTTCTCTACGGCGCACATCCAGTCCCGGATGTCAATTGTGTCGAGGGCTGCAGGAAAATTTCGGAAATGATTCAAAGCCTGCATCTGACGCCCCGCGATCTTGTGTTTACCGCCATAGGTAACGGGGTCGGCTCCCTACTGACCTATCCCGCAGAGGGTATTCCTTTGAAGGCTGTCAGCGACATGGTGCAGCTCCTGCAAATCGAAAAGGGTGCGCCCACGGCTGAATTGAGCATTGTACGTAATCAGGTAGACCGCTTGAAGGGCGGACGGATTACCCGTCTGCTGCACCCTGCAAAAATGGTGCACCTGCTGGCAATTGACTGCAACTATGGCAACACGGGCGCTGTGGGGTATCCCGGGCTTATGGACCTCAATGTCTGGCTGCACACCCTGCCGGATTGCGGGTCAAAGGAGTTTGCCGCATACATACTGGAAAAATGGGACGCGTGGGACAGGGTTGATGAGAGTATCCGCACCCATTTGCAGAAGACCGGCGAGGAACAGGAGGTCATGCGTTCCGATGAATTCGAAAAGATGGACTGCAAGATATACGGTGTAATGCCGGACAGTATGGGCCCGCTGCCCAAAGCAATGAAGCGGGCGGAGGAGCTGGGATATCCCGCTCATCTCATCAATCGGGGTCACGCGCTGGAGGCTTCAGTGATGGGGCGCTTCTTTGGCCTGCTCGGAAACTGCGTCGCTAACGAGGAACAGCCGTTTCCCGCGCCCTGCGCCCTGTTCTACACAGGCGAAATGTTGGTTACGGTAGGGCAGGAGGGCGGCGTAGGCGGCCGTGACCAGGAGTGCGCGCTAAGCGCGATACAGGCCTTGGCGGGTAACCAAAGGGCGGTGCTCGGCTGTGTGGACACCGACGGAACCGACGGCCCCGGCGGACACTTCTGCGATGAAGCGACGACCATGGGCATCACCGCGCTGAGCGGCGGCATTGTGGACGGATTCACGCTAGAAGAAGCGCAGGAAAAGGACACCGATCTAATAAGCGCCCTCAAGACCCACGGCACCTCACTGCCCCTTTGGCAGCTGAATTGCGGAATTTGGGCCACTCAGAACATCAGCGTTCAGGATCTGGTCGTCCTGTTGGTAATGCCCAAAACGGCAGCAGAAGCATAAAGGTGAAAACTATTAAAAGAGGATTAACTTATCACTGGATCGCTGCTGGAGAGGTGCTTGACGCAACCGAATCCTTCAGCAGCGCACTGTATATGTTCATGGTGCTCGCTGTGATCCTTATCCTAATTATCTCTCTGGCCGCAAAGAAGGGAGAGGGCTTCAACACAGTGAATGAAAACTCCGCTGTGACGTAAGCCCGGCTGCAATAAAAAATACGCAAAAATGCGCCTTACATCAGCTCTGCAAAGCCGACGAAAGACGCTTTTTTATGTTCGCTGCGAGGTTATGACTACGACTCTTGGTCAAAAACAAGAGAGGTCGGCTTAATGCCTGTGGTAATTTCGATAAGGCGAGTGAGGAAAAATCGGGCGGCCTCGTTGGGACTGTATTGATTGCGGCAAATCCACCCAACCTCCTGTCTGTTTGGAACTCCAAGCAGTTCAAGGGTTTTTAGGTGCGGATAAAAAGAGGTGTATTTATAAGGCATCTGCGACTTAGCCCCGATGTTAATGGCGTCTGTGGCGCTTATCAGCTCCGTCATGCTGGCACGGTTGTTTACGCAAATCACTGTCTTGTGGGCGAAAGGCTCGCTTTTTGAAATCTCCATCTGTGTGGACCGGTGCTTCTCCTCATACACGACCAGCGGGTAAGGTGCGATTTCCTCCAGAGTGACGGACGTCCGGTCCTCATGGTACAGCGGATTTCCGGGACCGAGAATGATCCAATACCCGTCGTCAAGCAGTCTGTGGTATGTAACCTCACGATATTCAAAAAGCTTTAACATAAAGCTTTTAGTTTCCTCGACGATGTACAGCACGCCGATATCGGCGCGTTGAGAAACAACATCCTCCAGAACATCGCCGCTGTTTGCCTCTAGGTAAAGGCTTTGCAGTCCGTCTTTCGCAAACGTGTTTACCAGCTCGGCATAAACGTTAATGACGAATTTCAAATAGGCGTTGGAAACGTTAAATGTTATTCCTGTGGGCTGGCTGCGTCTGTCAAAAAGCGCGGGGACCAACAAAAGCTGATTACAAAGCGGTTCCGCGATAGCAACCAACTGTTGACCTTCCGGAGTGAGCGACATGCCTTTGAAACCCCGTTCAAAAATTTGAATTCCCAGCTCCTCCTCCAGCCGTTTAACAGAAAGGCTTAAGCTTGGCTGTGATAAGAACAGATTCTGTGCGGCTTTATTCAGAGAACCTGTTTTTGCAATCTCAATTGCCTGAAGTAATTGATCAATTCTCATAATAAATATCCTTCTTATAAGAGGAGTAGTTCTCATGCGCGGAAATGCTGCACAGAATAAGAAAGATGACACAATGGGGACTGCGGAAAGTCGTGGACAAGAGGGCGTTTTTTGAGCTTTACGAAGTTCAGATGCACTGCATACTGTCCGCGCTACGGTCAGTATATCATACGTAAATACGATATGCCAGCGTTGATGATAAAATCGATTTAATCGCTGCTTGCACTAAAGAAGGGCGACTGGCGGCTAACGCATCTGTGATAAAAATGGTATAATACAGGCAGCGAGATGTACGGTCTGGAGTGGAAGAATATCAAGCACAACAATCAGATTGACGGTCAGGCGCAGTTCGCAGTATGTTCAGAGGAAGGGCGTTTTCACAAAAGAAAAAAAGACCGCCACCTCCCGACCAAACAACCATAGTACACGTTTAGGTTTTGATATGCTTAAGGACAAAGGGAAGTGGCAGCAGCTTGAACGTGTACAGGCGGTTTTTTCGTTTACTATGGATGAGGCCCGCGCCTAGGCGGATGAAAACAAGATTTCCGATGATTCCAAGCCTTCAAGCTCAATCACCCTTGAGCAAATGGCGGCAATTCTTTACCGCTATGCGCAGTACAAGGAATACGACGTCAGCGTGGGAGAGAATACTAATATACTCAATTTCGACGATGCGCTGACGGTCAGTGAATACGCCATCCCTGCAGTTCAGTGGCCCTGCTGCGCAAGCATCATTCAGGGAAGCAACTACAAGCTAATGCCTTCCGGCAGCGCCAACCGCGCACAGGTCGCGGCAATTCTACAGCGCTTCTTTCAGAATGTTAAGAAATAACTCCATATAGAGTAAAGCAAAAGCAAAGCCAAGCTATCTACAGGGCAGGCATACAAAGACGCTCCAATATGCACCCGGTTGCACCTGCTGTGAAAGCAAGCGGTCGATTGTATCAGCAGATGTACCCTTCGGCAAAAAGACCCTACCGGGCTTTTTTTATCCGGCAGGCAAATTTTCGGAAGCGAAAAACGGGAGTTGCAAAGAAATGCTATATGGTTTATAATGCGAAAATACAGTTTATCGATACAGTTTGCTAAAGAAGAAAGGGCTTTTTATGAGAGTTCTGATAATCGGCAGCGGGGCGGTCGGACTTTCGCTTGCGTCCGCTCTGTATAAATCCGGGATTGATACAGATATAATTGCAAGAGGCGAAACCGCGGAAGCAATCCGTAAAAACGGTATCGAGCGGTGCGGCGTTCTGGGGAACATTTCGGTTCCCCCGGACAAAATACGGGTGTATGAAAAGATTGAAGCCGCGCAAGACGGATATGACTTTATCATCAACAGCGCGAAAGCGACGGGGAATGCCGACATTGCCGAAAGCCTTGCAGTCAGAAAAGACAGCATCCTGAGCCCGGAGGGGCTGTTGGTGCTGTTCCAGAACGGTTATGGCAATGAGCTTAAGTTTACCGATATTTTTGACAGGCGCAGGATTTTTAACGCGAGCTTTGCAATCGGGTTTCGCCGCCAAAAACCCTATATCAGCGAAGCGACTGTTTTTAGGTCGCCTATAGCAATCGGAAGCCTTTTCGGGCAGTCGCCGGCTGCCTGCGAGAAACTCACCGAAGCAATTGAGCAGGGCGGAATACCATGCAGACTGACAGAGGAAATCGGAAAAACGCTTTGGGCAAAGCTGCTCTATAACTGCGCGCTCAACCCGCTCAGCGCGATTCTGGGCACAAACTACGGCGGACTCATCAAAAGCGAAAGCTCAGTTTCTCTCATGGAAGGCATAATCGATGAGGTGTTTGCGGTGATGCGGGCGGGAGGTTATGAGACCTTCTGGGAAAGCGCGGAAGCTTATAAAAGGGAGTTTTTTGAGAAGATACTGCCGCCCACCTATGAACACCGTTCCTCAACGCTGCAGGATATTGAGCGTAAAATCCCCACTGAAATTGACAGTCTTAACGGTGCAGTAGTAAGAATGGGGGAGAAGTTCGGAATAGATACTCCGTGCAATGAGGTTATAACGAAGATTATCAAATCGATGGAAGACCTTTACAACGCGGGATGATACATAACAGCCGTACCAATTTTCATAAAAAGTCCGATTGCCGTACAGATTTTTTACGTCCGATGAAAGCGGTACTTAAAAAGGCGGGAGAGTTCTTCTGAAATCTCCCGCCTTTTTATACGGCTCGTTTATTTCTGCTTGCGCCGGTTTGAGGGTTTATGCGCGTCAATCAGCAGATTGTTGAAGATGACTATGAAAAGTGCGGCAAGCAGTGAATTAAGGAACCCTCCCATGCTGATTCCCGGTACAAGTCCGGCAGCAAGCATAATTGTAAACGCGTTTACGACAAAACTGCAAAGCCCGAAGGTAAGGATATTAAACGGCAGCGCGATAATGAGCAAAATCGGCTTCAAAACGAGATTGACCAGCAGAAGAACAAGCCCTATGATGAGCAGGGCGAGAATACTGCCGATATGAACCGTGCTGATTATCTTTGAAACGATGTATATCGAAAGAACAATTGATAAGTATTTTAAGGTCAGTTTAGTCATATTTCCTCCCCTCTGTAAGCGCTTATCTGATTTTTACCGAAACTCTGACGCCATCCGCCGAGACGTTGACAAGGTCATAGGGGCCGTCGTCGGTTATTGAACCGAGAAGCTGCATCAACATATCAGCGGTATCTTTCACGGCATGAACAGGAATACTTGCACCCGGAGCGAAAGATTTCGGCGCAAACAGACATATGACCGTTATTAAATCAATAAAACTGTCCAACAGTTCCCGAAAGACGTTAAGGGAAATCGGGAAGAAAAGACGAAATTTCTTCCCGTTTTCCGTATTAAGCCTGAACCAGACTATACGCGGACCGCTATTCGACATATATTCGCACCTTGACCGTTGCCTTATGCTCCTCGTCCCATGCTTCGACATCGACTATGTTGGGATCGTCCAAGGTGCCGTTGAGCACTTCCTCGATAATTCTGCCGAAATCGATGCTTGTAATATCGACGCCCTTGGCTTCCATCTGGTGCCTAGCGTCTGCCGGAATATAAGCCGTGACCTTGCCGGCAATTTCGCCGATCGTCGTCAGAAGCCTGATGGGAATATTGACATTGACGTTAACGGACTTGTTGTCTGATGTGACCTTAATTTTGAGAAACTTGTATTTAGGTCTTGCGGCAGGGGAGAGGCTTGCGCCCGTGTCCGGAGCCGCCGGCTCACCGGCTGATTTCAGCGCGTCCAGAAGCTCAAGACCCTCCGCCGCGGATATTTGTCCGTTCTGAATCATTTCCAGTATTTTTAATTGTTCGCTCATTTTTCAAACCTCGATTATCATAGATTTTTAATTTTTTCCGTGGCTTCTTTCGCTGTTATTTCGCCTTTTGAAAGGCGGTCAAGGATTTCGTTACGGGCGATTTCCTTAATTTCCTTCTCCTGAAGAGTTTCCTTTGCGGAAACCTCATAACCAAGACCTCTTATGACGGCGTCCAGCTTTCCGCGGACGGTGGGATAGGAAATGCCCAGTTCTTTTTCAACATCCTTGATGTTGCCGCGGCATTTTATGAACACCTTGGCAAACTCGAGGTCTTCTTCGGGAAGACGACAGAATTCGCAAGGCTGAAAATCCCCCTCGATAGCCGTGGAGCATTTCGGACAGCCGAGCTTAATTATGGAGAGCCTTTCGCCGCATACAGGGCATTTGCCCGGAGCTTTATATTTCATTGTTTCACCATCCATAAGCGCTTTTATGGCTTGAATATACACCGACCAATCAATAAAGTCAATAGAGAAATTAAAATAATTAATAATAATATTAATATAATAAATATACAGACAAACAATATCAAGCAACCACCTTAATATACGTACGCAGAAAGCCCCCGTGTACCGCTGTGATACACGGGGGCTTTCTTAATGAAAGCATCATGTTAGTTCAGGTCTTAATCGTACAGCTTTTTGTCCTTGAAAATCTTTTTATCCTCGGGGAGGTCAAAGCCGAGGGTGCCGCCGGGGTTCATGATGTTGTCGGGGTCGAAGTGATTTTTGAGCGAGCGGAACACATCGTATTCATTTGTGCCGAGGGAGCCCTCAAGCCAGGGAGCGAACATCTTGCCGATGCCGTGGTGATGGCTCATGGACGCGCCGCTTTTCTGGATGGCGTCGAGAATTCCGGCGTGATACGCGCGGTACTCCTCGGGGTCGCTCATCTTTGTTATGAATATCCAATAGAGGTTCGCGCCCTGCGGATAGACGTGGGACATATGCGTCATGCAGATTGTTTTAGGTCTTGATTTGCAGTAGGCGCGCACGGCTGCGTGAACCGCGCTCATGTTGCTCCAGTTGACGCTGCACTCCATCGTATCGGTCACAAGGGAGAAATCCTGCATCGTGTCTCTGAGGAACGGATCGCTGAAGCGCCCCGTCTCCCACGATTTTGTGACGTATCCGGTAAGGCTCATGCCGCCGTATTTTCTGCAGACCTTTTTTGCGTGTTTCGCGCAGTTTTTCGAAAACCCGTTTTCACCGTTTGTGAAGCTGAGGAACAGGCACATTTTATGCTGCTCGAAGCCTCGCATATCGAACAGATGTTTGAGAGGCGTTTCCATCACGCCGTACTGATGCAGCATGATGTCCGTTTCCTCGGGGTCGGAAAGACGGAAAACGGAGGGAAAGCCCGCCTCCGACTGCATGATTTCCCGCGCGGCGGCCTGCGCCGTTTCCCAGTCCTTGAACATAAAGCTGAAACGGCGGATAGTCTCGGGCGTATAGCGGAAAATGCGGAGCGTCACTTGGGTAAGTACGCCGAAGGTGCCTTCGGACCCCATCATAATCTGGTTGAGGTCGGGACCCGTTGACTTGCGCGGATATGTATCGGTTTTGATGTTCCCAATCGGCGTTGCGTATTCCTGCGCAAGCACGATATCGGAAATGCAGCCGTAATAGGTGGAATTCTGTCCCGCTCCGCGGGTTACCACCCAGCCGCCGACGGAGGAATACTCGAAGCTCTGCGGAAAATGCCCGCAGGTATAGGCGCGTTTTGCTCCGAAGCGCGAAACCGCGTCATTGAGCGCTTTTTCGAGGTCGGGACCGCTCATTCCGGCTTCCACCGTTATGGTCTGGTCCGTTTCGTTAAAGCCTATGACCTTGTTGAAGCGCAGACGCATGTCCAGAGAAACGCCGCCCTTGACGCACTCGACGCCGCGCGTAACGGAGGAGCCGCCGCCGTAAACATAGAGAGGTATTTTCTCCTGCGCACAGAAAGCCACGATTTTTTCGACCTGCTCCTTGCTGTCGGGATAAAGCACCGCGTCCGGGACGTTCTCGGCGATTTTTCTGCGAAGGCGCATGAGGTCGTACATCGTTTTGCCGTATGCCACGGAAAGACGGGAATAGTCGTCTGTTCTGACGTATTCCTCTCCGCATATTTCCCTGAAAGCGGCAAGCTGCCTGTCAATGAGCGCTACGGGGATGTCAAAATGCACCTCGCCGAGTCCAAGATTCTCGGTGTAGCTTTCAAAGTCGCTGTTGTCAAGCCCGAAAAGCTCCTTCATCATCGAAAAGAGAGATTCGCGCGGAGTCTTTATTTCTGTCGGACCGCCCCATTTGAAAATCGAGCGGTAAGATTTCGGAGAATACTCGCCTAAATACCATTTCGGCTCAAAACCTTTATACGGATGCTGCATTCAATGTCCCTCCAATTCACAGCTCTTTCTGTAGAGCGGCTCAAGTCTGTCGAATATCTTTGAATATACGTCTTTATATAGCTTTTGATAAAGCTCGTGCTTCTGCATGTCCGGAAGGAACTTATCTTTGATTTGCACCATTTCACGCGCCGCTTCCTCAACGCCTGAGAAACGCTCGATTCCGCAGAACGCAATCATTGAGCTACCGATTACCGCCGCCTCGTGAGTCTGGCTGCGGTAGGCGGGCAGACCGAACATATCCGCCGTAATCTGGCATATTTCCGCGCTTTGCGAGCCGCCGCCGGAGAGGTAAATACCCTTTGTTTCGACCTTCATCCTTTTTTCGAGCATTTTCTTGCCGTCCATCAGGCTGAAAATAATGCCTTCGATGACGGCCCTGTAAATATGAATACGCGTGTGAACGTCAGAAAAGCCGATTATTGCCCCGCGAGCCTTGGGCATGGAGGCACCGGCCGTGAAATACGGCTGCAGTATGAGTCCCTCGCAGCCGGGCGGTATCTCCCGCAGCCGCGTGTTGAGCAATTCCTCCGCGCTCACTCCGAGGCGTTCAGCCTCCTTGGCCTCTTTCTCTCCGAATTCGCGTATGAACCATGAAATCAGCCAGAAGCCGCGGTAAATCTCGATTTCGGGGTTGTAATGTCCCTTCAGCGCCGCAGGATATGCCGGAAAGAACTGCTGCGGCTCAACATATTTGTCGGTCATGTACTGAATGGTGGCGGTCGTTCCGTAGCTGACGGAAGCCTTTTCGGGAGTTGTGCAGGAAAGACCTATCGTTTCACAGCCCTTGTCCGAGCCTGTTGCCACAAGCGGAAGCCCCTCGGGTATGCCGCTTTGCTCCGCCGCCGCTTTCGTAATTCTCCCGACAATATCGCCCGGAGAGCAGAGCCTGCACAGCTTGTCTTTTTTTATGGGGAAGATGCAGTAGACAAGGTCCGAGGGGGTCATCCAGCGGCGATTTTTACTGTCAAATGGAACGTGTCCGATTATATTCGCCGTGCTGTCAACCATTTCTCCGCACAGGCAGAAATGCATATATCCCGAAAGCATAAGGTATTTGTATGTTTTTTTCCAGAGCTCCGGCTCGTTTTGCATAATCCAGTTGCACACGGATACCCTGCGAATGAGCTCGATAGACTCTTTCATGCCGATAGCCGCGAAGATCGCCTGCTTCACTAGCGGCAGAGGCTCCGAAATGCCCGCCTCGCGCTTGTCGAGCCAGAGTATAGCGGGGCGGAGCGGCTTGCCGCTTTCGTCCACGCAGATAGTCGTGTCGCGTATGGTCGTTATGCTGACCGCCGCAATCTTGTCCCAAAGCTCCCCGACCTTTGCGCGCAGCTGGAGGGATACTTCGCATATGGAAGCCCAGTAAAATTCTCCGCTTTGTTCCGCCCAGCCGGGGTTCCGCGAAAAGTACGGAGTTTCAAACTTTTTCTGTGCCTGCGAGAGTATGGCTCCCCGATCGTCTACGAGAGCCGCGCGGCAGCTTTGTGTGCCAATGTCAAAAGTGAGCACCAAGGGTTCCATAGCTTCTCCTTTCAAGGACGCATATCAAGTGTTGCAATAACATCACAGCCTGTTCCGGCCGCGTCTGAAAGTATTACGTCGCCGCATTGGACCTCCCTGTCGATGATAAGAGAGGAAAGAACGCGCATAACGGGTCTGAGCATTTCTTTCGGGATTTCTCCTTTTGTACGCACGGGCAGGACGGGCATTTTCGGGAAGGCCGTTCTGACAGTCGTTGTGAGTGAGCGCATAGGGTGTTTGAGCTCGTTTTCCGCAAAGACCTCTCCGCGCTTGCAGGTGTTGCCCGTAACGAAAACAGTTCCGTCGTCAAGAAGCTCGGCTGAAAGCCGGCAGCTGTTGGGGCAGGTGATACAAATCAGTTCCTTTTTCATGACGGCAATTCCTCCATCACAAATTCGAGCCCAGACCCATTATCATACTTATACCCGCTAAGGTCAAGCTCCAACCGTTCCATTTCCGGAGGACGCAAATGAGGGTAGGTTTTTTTCATAATCTCGTTACCGTCGAGCAGCAGACGCACGCAGGTTTTTTCACGCTCCTCCGCCGCGCGGAAAAAAAACGCGGTCTTTTCGCCGAGCGCATTAGTGTCAAGGCGCTGCGGTACGGTATATAGAAAGCCTTTTCCCGCGGTGACGGGAATCAGAGCTCTCTCCGGCGAGGCGAAATGCGCGGCATTTCTGCCCGCCTCCTCCCCGCTTTCGGATACGTAATCGGCAAGGTCGTTGACATGCAGCGCGTTTCCGCAGGAGAAAACTCCGTCCGTCAGCGTCATGTATTTCTGGTCGCAAACCGCGCCCTTCGTGTGCATATCAAGAGCGAGGCCCAGCTTTTCGGCGAGCTCGTTTTCGGGGATGAGCCCGACGGACAGTATCAGTGTGTCGCAGTCAATGTATTTTCCCGTGCCGGGAACAGGGCGCAAGTTTTCGTCTACCTCCGCGACCGTAACCCCCGTCACGCGGGCGTCTCCGTGCACCTCGGCAACAGTCTGCGAAAGGTGCAACGGAATATTGAAATCGTGAAGGCATTGGCTGAGATTACGCATAAGTCCGCTCGGCGTGCTCTTTGCCTCGTATACTCCTAGTACCTCCGAACCCTCGAGCGTAAGTCTTCGGGCCATAATGAGACCTATGTCGCCCGAACCGAGTATCACGCACTTTTTTCCGGGCAGCTGCCCCATAACGTTCAGAAAATACTGCGCCGTACCTGCTGTGAAAACTCCTGCCGGTCTGGTACCGTGGATTGCGACCTGCCGGGCGGTTCTCTCCCTGCAGCCCGTGGCAAGTACAACGGATTTGGTTTCAATGTCTTCGAGACCGCTGCGTTTGACAAGCGTAAGGCAAAAGCCTGAAGCAGTTTTTCTGATGTCTGAGACGAAGGTGAGGCATGAAATTTCGACCGCGGATTTTTGGACTTCGTGTATAAAACGGGTCGCGTATTCGCAGCCGGAAAGCTTTTCTCCGAAACGGATTACTCCGAAACCGTCGTGTATGCACTGCTTCAGCACTCCGCCCAGGCGCTCTTCACGCTCGACGAGCAGAACCCTCGAGCCCTCTTTCTCGGCTGAAATTGCGGCGGCAAGACCCGCGGGACCCCCGCCTATCACCGTTACGTCATACGTTTTCATCAGGGCCTCCCTTCGGACCGAGCAGCGGCTCGCTGCCCTGCGTGCCTTTTTTTACCTTTTCCTCAGGTATATTGAGCGTTTCCGAAATCAGTTTAATTATAAGCGGACTGCAGAAGCCGCCCTGACAGCGGCCCATTCCCGGGCGCACGCGCCTTTTGATGCCGTCGACCGTAGTGCAGGGGACAGGACGGCGCATTGCCGCGATAATCTCGCCGCGGCTGACCTCCTCGCAGCGGCAAAGTATTTCGCCGTAATCGGGTTCGCGGGCGATAAGAACAGCGCGCTCCTCTTTGCTGAGAGTGGTTGGTCTGACTATTGGCGGCCTTACGGGGTCAAAATCGAGGTTCTTTTCAACGCGCACGGTTTTTCCGAGCATTTTGACGGCGAGCTTTGAAATGCGCACGGCGATAGCCGGAGCTGCGGTAAGCCCCGGGGACTGTATGCCCGCGGCGTGGATTATGTTTTTTGTTCTCCGTCCGACCTCAACAATGAAGTCTTCCTCATAGGTCGCGGCGCGCACGCCTGTAAAATAGGTAATAATATCTTTCTGAGTCAGCCACGGGGCGGACTGCTTCTGTCGTTCAAACGTGCCGGCAATGCTTTCCGCAGTGGTTTCAAAGTTCTCTTTGAACGGGGTTTCGACAGCGTCCGGTCCGACAAGAACATTGCCGTCTGCCGTGCTGACAACGCCCCCGCCTTTTGTATGCGCTTCCTTCGACTGGGTGCCCATCAGCGAATAAATCGTGTTGATGTTGCGCTTCACCTTTTTGTCCAGAATCGCGTTTGTTCCGCGCCTTGGATGAATGGAGAAGAAACGGTCGCCCGCCATAGCCGCGATTTCTTCGGCAAACACGCCCGCGGCGTTTATTACGATTTTCGGGCGGACGGTCCCGCGGTTGGTTTTAACGGCGGTAATACGCCCGTCTTTGACCTCCATTCCAAGCACAGCAGTATCAAGGGATAGGGTGACGCCGTTCTGTACCGCGTTTTCGGCATATGCGATGGTCAGACCGTAGGGGCAGACTATGCCAGCCGACCTGAATTCAAGCGCGCATTTTATATCGGGAGAGATATGGGGTTCTCTTTTTTTTAGACTTTCATATGTATACACCTTTGTTCTTCCGGCACCGGTGAAAAGCCAGTAGGGGACGGAAAGATACAGCGAGGGCAGTAGCTTTCTTTCCCTGAAGCACAGGTATTGCCCGCATCTTTCGAAAGGAACGTTTAGCTCGTCACAGATTTTCGTATACATCCTGTTTCCGCGGGTATTCAGCTTTTTTTTGAGAAGTCCGGGGCGAAGATCGATGCCGGGATGCACCATACCGTCATTGCGCGACGAGGAGTGAAGCGAGACGTCGTACTCCTTTTCAACCAGCAGTACGACGAGCTTCCATCTTGCAAGCTCGCGCGCGATTGCGCAGCCGACGACTCCCGCTCCGATGACGAGCACATCGGGACTGTTTCCGTCAAGAACGTTATCCGTGAAGGCGGGGGTCTTTGTAACGGGAGGGGTAAAGCCGCGAACCGTAATGTTGTTGACCACATGGGTTTTACTGCCGCTTTCCGCGCACAGAAGCCCTGCCCGCACCAGGTCGTCCCAGCTTCCGACCTCGCCGGAAAGGTAAAGGCAGCCGTTTTTATAGTCGAGTTTTACAGCGTTGCCGAATTCATCGAAAAGCTCTTTTTGCTTATGGTTTATATTCAAAAAGCGGCACCTCCAATAGAGTAAGTTGACCGTCCGACTAACTAATGTGATTGTATCAGCATAACCTTCATATGTCAACAGTCCGCATTGACAAACAAATACGCTTGCCATATAATTCATAAGGAACGGAGAGGATTTGATGGCTGCACCGCACAATGATAATATTAAGGACAAGATTTTGGACGGGGCCTCTTTGCTTTTGCGGGAGCGCTCCTTTGCGGACATCTCAATTGCCGACATCGCGGAGTCCTGCGGCGTTTCAAAGGGCAGCGTTTATTACTACTATAAAAGCAAGGACGAGCTGCTTTACGACATCGCGGACAGGTACATTGACCACGCTTATAACGACCTTATGGTTTGGGTCGAGGATGAGAAAAAGGACACCTCTTTGCCGAGGCTTATTCGATATGCGCTGAGCCGGGGGCTGAACGATTCAGGAAAGAGTCTGCGCCTGCACCTGACGATGGAGGCCATAGCAGGAAACGAAAAGCTCAAAGAAAAGCTTCTGGCGAAATACGACGTATTCCGAAAGGTATTTTCGGAAAAAATCTCCCAGCGAAAGCAGGGCGCCGACGGCAATTATTACGCCTGGCTTATCCTGATGCTTATCGACGGGCTGCTTATCCAGAATCTTCTGCGCAACAGCTCCTTTAATACCGAGGAATTTATTGAACAAACCGTAAAACTGCTTTCTTCGGAAGGCTTATGATTGTCGGAGGTCTTACCATGAAAAAAACACTTATTTTCTGCTATTCGATACACCACGGCAACACAAAAAAGCTTGCGGAAGCGGTCAGAGAACGCTGCGGCACGGAGCTCGTCATGCTGCCCTGCAAAGAGCTTCCGGATTTGAAGAACTATGAACTTGTCGGTTTTGCCTCGGGCATATATATGTCTGCTTTTGGCCGCCCGATAATTTCGCTTGCCGAAAAGCTTGAGGGGCTGGAGGGGAAGGAGTGCTTTACCATGTACACCAGCGGAGCGACCTCCGGAAAGCTTGACAAGAATTTTATCAAGCTGCTGGAAGCGAGAGGCGCACATATCGCCGGACGCTTTAACTGCCGCGGCTTTGATACTGTCGGACCTTTTAAGCTGATCGGCGGTATGCAGAAGGGTCATCCCGACAGCGAGGACATCGAAAATGCAGTCAGCTTCTGTAGGGGGCTCATGGACTGAGAAATCGAGAACTCTGTATTAAAAAACAGCCTGTTTGAAGCAGGCTGTTTTTTTAGTCTATTTTTTTATTACGCGGGCTTCGGCGGACATCATAAACTCGTACATTGGCTTGAGAAGAAGGAAGTCCTTTGCGAGTCTGCCCGCGAAGGCGTCGGAGAAGAGAAGGTCAAAGTCCTCGCTGTCGGCGATGAAGCAGAGACTTTTCTGGTCGAGCCATTCGCGCTTGTCCTCGGACTGGTCGGGGTGGCGGCTACGCTTGTATCGCGTGTCCTCAATGCGAAAGACGGACTGCTTTTTGAAGGCCTTTTGTGCGGCTTTGAAGGCAGGCTCGTCATTTATTATCATAGAGCGCATGGCTTCCATTGATTCGCCGCCTGCCTGATAATAGCCGCAGCCGTAACGGAAGCCTTTAGGCGAGAACTCGAACCAGAAGCCGGGCAGACCTTCATAAAGCTTTTTGTCGCGGATGAAGACGCACCACATCACGTCGCGGAAAGTGGATTTGTCGCGTGAAAAGCGCGTGTCGCGGTAAATACGCGAGATTGAGCGGCCGACCTTGGGATCACAGATGAGAAGCGGGTCGATGGAGAGCATCGTCGGCTCAAGCGCAGTGACAAGCTCGCGCATTGGCTGGATTACAAGACTTTCGTAGTCCGCGCGATGCTCCGTGAACCAGCTTTTGCTGTCCACAACGCGATTTTCAAATAGAAAGTTTATCGATTTTTCAGAAAAGGGCATATTATCACCTCAAAATTCAATTACATCGCCCGCGCGGAGATAGGAAACTCTGCCGCCCATGACGCGTTCAAGTATCGCACAGGCAGGGTCGCCCGTGCAATGACATACGTAGGTATGTCTGACTCCAAGCTCCGACAGTATGCGCCCGAGAGCTTCGACCTCCTGCGGCTTTACGCCGAGAGTGGAGGCACCGCGGACGCCCATCAGGTGGAAGCCCCCGATGATTGACAATACCTCGCGGTTCGGGAGCGCGGATTTAACCTCCGAAACGATGTTGTCCGGTCCGCCGTGGCAGCAGCTGTTAAGGATGACAAGACCGTCCGGAGTATCAAATACCAGACTCTGCTCGTGAACGAAGTCGTCAGGTACAAGCCCGGCGGGAGTTTTGCGGTAAAGGTGCGCGCGTTTGCCCCTGTCGGCAAGACCGGGTGTGCTGTGCCCGATAAGCCAGACGCCGTCGGCAATTTCGGCGTTTCCCGAGACATATACGAACCTGTTTGCGTACTTGTCGAGTATGCCTTTCGGAATACCGACATATTCCCGAAACGGACCGAGCTTGAGATAGTATCGCTCGCGCGAGCTGTCGCGCAGATATACCTTTGCCGGGATATTCGACGCGAAAAATGCGTTATAGCCTCCGGAATGGTCGTAATGCGCGTGCGAAAGCACGGCGGCATCGACTTTGGAAAGGTCGAGACCCAACGCTTTTGCATTCGAGGCAAAGGCGTTTGTGGCTCCCGTATCGAGAAGATAGGTTTTGCCGCTAAATTCAGCTAGCAGGGACAGTCCGTGTTCGGACTTGAGACTCTTGGGAGCTTTGTTATCTATAAGGGCTGTGATTCTAAGACTGCTCATTGTGGTTTCCTCCGAAATGATGCTCGAAAGACGGTATCTGCGCAAGATTATTAATCGCGGCGCAGAATCATTTTAACACAGCGGCGAAAGAGATGCTACTGCTCTTTTCAAGTAATGCCGCCTTGAAAGATAGCTTTGCCTTGTACCTCCCCAAAAAAGAACTGCAGATAACAGCAAGAGGACTTGTCCTATCCAGGTCAAGTCCTCTTGCTGTTTGAAATCCGCGGCAGTATAAGCGCGGTGCCTGAAATCACAGCTTTTTTTCCATGTTGACGTAGCTCGATTTGGAAAAACCGTTCTTCTCATAGAAGCTCGCGTCTTCACGCAGGGCGTGCAGCTCGATTTTATTGATGCAGTCCTTTTTAAGTTCGTCATGGAGAGCCTCGAGAGCCATGCTTCCGCAGCCCTTGCGCTGATAATTGGGATGGACGAATATTTCATCAACATAGAAATTGCTGCATTTTGCCGCCACGATAATTCTGCCGAAAAGGTAACCGACTATCTGAGTGTCGATTATCAGCGCATATCCCTTTGAATTCGTTCCGGAAAGATACGACGTTATGCGTTTTTCGGCGCGTTCCAGCGGCCATTTCTCGTTATACGGTGCGTCTGCGTATACCCGGCACAGCATCTGCGCCGCATTCGGTATATCGGATTGATCACAAGCTCGTAAAAATAGCATTAAGCTCACCTCCAGCAATAACATTATAACATCATATACAAGTAAAATATAGCAAAGAAAAAATAAAACACATTGCGCGTCATTCTTTCTCCGGCGGAGCTGGCGGGCATGGAATTCCAAGAAAAGGGCTGCTCTTAAGGAACAACCCTTTTTCGGTATACGTGAGGCGCCGCCTTATTCTTTTTCGGGAGCGGAGTCTTCATACTCGATACTGTCCATATCGAACTCGAGCACTTCGCCGCAGTTGGGGCATTCGATTTTACCGAGCGCGAGGACATCCTCGTCGACGGTAATGGTCTTTTCGCAGGCCGGGCAGGTCACTTCATAGAAAACCGGATCGCCATGATGCTGACCGCAGCAGCAGCCCTCATCATGGTGGTGGTCGTTCCCGCCGCAGCAGCAATCGTCGTCGTTACCGCCGCAGCAGCACTCATCGTCGCACTCGTCGTCATAATCGTAATCATTATAAACTATTT
>Ga0074193_1000913_pt1 | contig 42438 bp, 33 predicted proteins | sample EPASupsiteHSE605_FD_64523 | JGI IMG/M metagenome (GOLD analysis project Ga0074193, IMG submission 64523) | Bioremediated contaminated groundwater from EPA Superfund site, New Mexico - Sample HSE6-05 | ecosystem: Environmental > Aquatic > Deep subsurface > Groundwater > Contaminated ...
GAACAACAGTGCTTGGAATGGAAGAAAGATCTCGGCTGAATTCTTGAAATTGGATCTTGAGGAAGAGTTTTCTTTCGTAGAGGCATCTCTTGTTGCATTAAATAACAATGAGGCATCCAGAAATTATATTCAATATTTATGCAGGAAAGATGCCTCTTTTATTCCAAGGTTAAGAGAATTAGGACAAGCATTAGTGAAAAAATCTCAAAGTATTTGTACTGGATATAGATTGCTACTTTTAGTTGCATCACAAGAGAATGATATTAGTTTAATTCGAGAACAATGTGATTCATTAATAAGAATAGATCCCATCCGGACAAACTACTATAATCTTCTTAAAGAAGGAAAAATAAAATATCAATGATTTCCATTTATTATACCTTAACCCCGAATTCATTTATAATTTTCAGTGATAGTCCACTTATTACATTCATCTTTCCTTTGCAAAATACAACTACTTCGGAAATAATGGAATCCTTAAATATTTCTGGAGAATTACCATTTTGATTGATGTTTGTATTCTTCAGAATCCCGTTGTTATATGAAAAATGCCTATAGAGATGACTACCCTTCAAATAATCAAATGTTTCTCCATCATCCATATATAAATCTCCTTCAGCTTTCCCATTCTCATCTAATGCAATTAGAAGACGGAAGGGCTGTTTAAGTGTATCTAAAGATGATTTTCCTGTTTCTATAAAACATGGAATAATCGAACCTCCCTTAATATATACTGGAATATCAAGGATTCCAACATCAATTGGATCATCAGTCAAGATTTTTCCATTCATGATGGAAAACCAAATTCCTGGAGGTGCTTGTATTTCAATAGTTTCTTGATCTTCTTCCAATATTGGAGCAATCATTAAACTGCTACCAAGCAAAAATTGATTTTCAATGTCATGAACATTATGATTTGGATACTCCATCCAGATAGGTCTCACAATTGGTAAACCTGTTTGATTACTAAGATATGCTAATGTATACCAAGTAGGCAAAAATCTATACCTTGTCTCTATAGCAGATTTGATTGCTTTGAATTCATCATTTTCAAATAAAAATGGTTCTCTTCTTGCAGATTTATGATGACAATGCTCCCTAAAAAAGGTATATCCCCAAGATGCAAGTTGATACCATCGAGCCAATAGAACTTCATCTGGAGATTTAAGAAACCCTCCTACATCTGCTCCATTAAAAGGCATTCCACAGATTCCACTTGCCAAAACCATTGGAATCGAGACGGATAAATGCTCCCATGATGCTGTATTGTCACCAGACCAAGTCCATGCATATCTTTGAACACCAGCAAAGAATGATCTTGTTAGAACGAATGGACGTATGTTATTACCAGGATTTCGGTTTATCAAACCTTTTTGAGTGCTAGCTGCATTCAGTAGTCCGTATAAGTTGTGAACCTCACGATTTTCAACATTTCCATAGTGAATAAGACTCTTTGGAAATGTTGATTGATCATTCTTAAATATTGAAGGTTCGTTCATATCATTCCAATAAAAAACATTTGTTCCTGATATATCAACATCATAATTAAATTGTGTTGACCACCAATAGCGACATGATGGGTTCAAAAAATCAGGAAATGCACATTGTCCAGGCCAAGCATCACCAGTAAAAGAAGCACCAGTAGAAAGAGTAACAAGATATTTGTTCCTTCTTGCTTCCTTATACTGACGATGATCTGAGTTATGAGGCAGCTGAGGATCGCATAAACGAACTAAATATCTTTGATTTTCGGCTAAATCAGAAATTAAATTCTCTGGTGATGGAAAAGATCTGGCATATCCGAAGGGGGTTTTATCATAAAGATGGTCCAAATCAAGCCAAATCGAATCAAAAGGGATTTTTGCTTCATTTAGTCCTCTGATTACCATATCAACCTCATTTTGTGATTGATAACCCCATCTAGATTGATGGTATCCCAGTGAAAAAATGGGAGGCATTGAGGGTCTTCCAGTAAGTTGTGTGAATTGATCAACAATACTTTTGGGATTAGATAAAAATACAACAAAATCGAGATATCCTCCTTCACTTAACACCCTTAGATTCCGAGACCCTTCATTTGATGAAATATCAACAAATGTATCAGTTGGATTTAACCAAAATAAGCCACAAGATACTGTTTGCGAGTGTGCAATAACAAGTGGAATTGATCCATAAAGTTGCATTGGATTATCTGCCTCATATTCAAAGGCATCTGTATTAAACAGGCGGTAAGGAGTTTCATCTGTATCAATAAGGTTCAATGGACCTGCTCTTTCTGCAAGACCACTTATTTTAATATCTTCACCGAGAATAGAAAAATCTACTCCAACAGCGGTGGGGCCATTAGGTATGGTATCAGTGAAACCAGAAAATTGTTCGGGAGGAATTTTTCCTCCATGGTGCTCAAAGAACAAAAGATTCTCGGAATTAATCACCATTATGGGACTGGAATCTGCCCTACATACCATAATTCTTAAGGGATTAGACACTAATACCGAACCGGAAATAAAGACAACTTTAATAGACGATCCTGATTTTTCAAGTTTTATATCGTTGATTTCATTTATAATATCTTGAGATATGACCATATTCTCTTTGGATAAATCAAATCTTGAAAATGTCTCCTGTTCAACAGGATCCATTCTAAATCGTATTCCTCCATTTTTTAGAACAGTAATTCGCATCAATAAATCAGTTTTACGGTCTTTTTGGCCAATATTAACAATAATCTGATTTTTTTCCAATTTCACATTTTCTAAATCAGCTACATAAGATGTACGTTTGTTTCTATTCTCTCTGCAGAATCGCATATCCTGACATGATCTAAAATTACCAGGATTTGCACAAATTGCTCGATAAAGGTACAAAAACAACATTAATCAACTATTTTGCATCATTCTCCATTTCTTTCCATTGTAGTTATCCTTGATAGAATCAAAAATGGAAATGCAAAATTCGGAATTTTTAAAATCAAGAGATAAAATATCTTTTTTCTCGTTCTTAGAGGATTGTTTTATGTTTTTATCCAAGCATAGCGTTGTCAACATGATAGTAACCTTTGTTTTTTGCTTGGTTATTTTGATTCAGGTTTATTCTGGACCTTATATGGGTGTATATCCAAAGGGAGAGAAGCTTACTATTACTGACTATTTATTTTTTGCAATTTCACTCACGGCAGAACATGGCACTACTAATCAAATTTTGGATTCCCTTGAAATTGCAATTGGTATTGCTTTTTGTCTTTTTTGCACGCTTATTATGTGGTTATTTTTCCCTAGCCGCACATCTCCATGGATCAAACATTTTTATTCTATTGTTTGGTATTATATTATACCATTAGTATATGTTAAAGTACTCAACATTTTCATTAGAACCGAAATGCTCGTTTCTAGCCAAGGATTTACTGCCAAAATAACTTTGGGGATGATATCGCATGTATTTATTGTGCTTGTAATGGCTTTTGGGTCTTTTCTTACATCATCATCACCACAATATGTTCTTAGTCCATTTGTTACCCAATGCCCCCTACATGGCCTACTAATATTAGCATACTACTCTTCTCTTTCCCATCTATCTTCGCCTTTTATAATAAAAGGCGGTATCCTTTTAACTCTTCGAATCATTATTGATATTTTGTTTTTTATTTATTTTGCATTTTATCCTCCATATTTATCAAGAACAATGAATTTTTTCATACATTTTTTAATATCTTTTGATATTATTGTTGTTTTCTCGAATTCAATTTATGGTGCAAATTTGGGTTTAGCAATTTCATTTATGATTGCTATTGCTATTGAGTTTATTATATATCCTTTATTTTATGGAAAAATTAAATCCAAGAGGCTTCCATTTTTTGCTTATATATGTGGGAACTCAAAAAAGGCCAAAACTTTCCTGGAGCATTATGGATTGAAAGGATGTGATCACAGCACAGCATATCAAGCTGTGCGTATTGCATTTATGGTGAATGCAAGCAATATTGAGTCTATTTTATTGAGTTACCAGGCATTTAATGCCAGGTTTTTGCCCGATGTATTTTTTAGATGGAGTTCTGCTAATTATCTTTCTCTCAGCACTAATTCAAAGCCTGCTTTTTATGGAAAAATAATATCGAGTCTTGAATCAGAAAAAAAAATGCTGGAAACCCTTTTATGGAAACAGGTATGGTATTCTAATATTGAATCAATGTATGAAATATCTTCATCAATCGGTAGTTGCAATGCAGCAATCAAGTTTATAAAGGAAGATACTGATTTAGAACAAGTAACAATGTGCCAAAGTTTGAAAAAAATATTTGGATCGATTGAAATCATAGTTCTATTATTTTTTGGACTTTTTACAATGTCTCATCTTATGTTAATGTCGTCTAATAAGTATCAATGGAATTATCTCAATGATATGTTCACATTTGGTTCTTTCATTTCCTCATCTACAGGGGTTAATTGGACTAATTATAGTAATAACAGTATTATTCAATTTAAGAGCTCCTTTGAAAATGTTTCCATCTTATCAAATAGCAACTCGCCGATCCTGAACTTAATGCAAACGACAGTTTATGACCAATCTTTCTCAAATTTTATTCGTGGTTTTTTTGAAATGATGGAAAACGAAACAAGTTTGAATTCAAATATAATTGAAGCTTTATATACAAGTCTTGATATTGCATTAGATTCTCTTCCAACGTATTTTTTTGATTCCACTGCATTAGGAAATCGTGTTCATGAAATTATTTTTAGTGTAATCTTTATATCTTTCCCCCTGACCTTTTTCGGAATTGCTTTGAACGTTTATAGAAAGGTGTTAAAGCAACAGAATAATTGTTTTGCGTTTTTACGGCAAATTCCTAAAGAACAGATACATTATGATAACAATATATCTGATCTGAATGGATATCACTTTATGAAAAGGAAGGCTTTTGTAATATTTTATTATAGGTCAACCGTTTGGTATATTATGTGCCAGTTTTTATTGGTAATTGTATACACTTTGTTACTTCGCACTCATCATGAACAATATAATGATTCTATAAAACTTATTCAAAATAATTTGAAAATAATTTCCTTTTCTTATAGATTAACTTTGTGGCTTCATTTGAGCTCAGTTTCGGTTTCGAATGGGAATTTTTCTTTGGTATCAGTTTCATTATCGAATGCCACATCAGTATTAGATCATATATGGAATCTTGATAACGAATCCCAATTTTCCAACTATATATCTGATAAACTTTTGTATGTATTGGGAGTTGCATATATGCAGCCTGAAATATTGGATCAGAGCCTTATCTATCCAATTATCCATAATATTACAATTGGATTAAATGGTTATAAATCGAATTTGAGTATTCATGATGAAGATATAAATCGAAAGCTATTTGTTGTTTTAGCAATTCAAACTATTTTTTATGTTTTTGTTTTGTTTTTGGTATACTTCATTAAGCCTTTTTCTATTGAGGAAACTAAAGCAATTGAATCATTGATAAGATCAATTGTTGAAGATTTTGACCCTAATAACAATAGTTATAACACCGAAATAATAGCCAAGAGATACTTCAATTTCGCTGAAATGCCATATATTTTGTTTGTGTTTGATAACAAGAAAAATATTATTTTCAGTTCAAATGAAGCTTTAAGAACCCTTAATGTTTCATTAGGTGATTCTATTGAACAATCAAGTTTGAATGAAAGTATAATTGTTGAAATGAATGCCCAATTAGGAGAGTATAGCTCTCAAAAATCACCAATCACATTTTCTATACCATTTGGTAACAATAATGAATCTTTGGTGTTTTCTCCAGTGTATTATATTATTGATGGTTCTCTATGCCTTGATCATGTTATTGTTTGCTTGTATCATGATCCAACAACAGACACAATTGAAATACAATCGAAATTTGAATCATTATTCTATCAAATTTACCCAAAATTTATCCAAATCGACACTAAGTTTCCATTTCATTATACACCCAAACAGGGTCCATTTATTTTTGTACTTATTAGAATTGTTGGATTCCATAAATGGGCTAATAGTGTCAAACAAGTATCTGTAATTCAGATGCTTCGAAAAGAACTTTCCAGAATTTTCCAAAATCTTTGTGATGAAGATGGATCTTTTTACCGAATATATGAATCAGCGGAGGTATTCGCATCAATCCCGGGTAATCAATCGCAAAAACTAACAATATGGAATATACATGAACAAGCCTCAATATTTGCGAAAAGAGTTATCTATTCAATCATTGAAACAGGAAAAAAGTATAGTGCTCCATTGAATGCTAAATGTTTGCTATATAAATGCAAAGCTCCACAAATGTATATGTGTAGAGATTACATGGCTCTGCCTGATATTGGTCCTGATGTAATGAGAATATGTGGAGATCACTTGAAAAAGTGCAAAAATGGAACAGTGTCTATCATATCCCAAAAGAACGAAATGAGAATGCAAACCACAACAAAATATGCTGAGTGTTTCTCATCGAATGGTGAGAAGTATGAATTGTACCTGGTAGTTTGATGAAAATTTAGACCGGTTTTGGCCGACCATTATGAAAAACAACAAACAAACCAAATCTGGGACAAACAACGCGAAGATTTCTCAACCAAATCACGAAGATAAACCACGGCAAAAATATGATTTGCTAAATAGCGCTCCACCACCAATTGATCTTTGGGAAGGGATCCATACTCCTCAACCGGAAAAAGAGGAAATCAAAACCGAGGTAGCACCCGTTGCTGCTCCGGTTATTGCGCCTCAATCGAATCGAAAAATTTTACGTTTTCCGACCTCATTAAGGAATATCAAAAGTAATATCAAGCTTTTCGGATCTTTTGGCGGCCCTATTCCTAGTCAATCAAAACAGGAAGAAAAACAGGTAATTATGAACCCGGAACCAAAAATTCAAGCCGAGGCTCATATTATTGTCACCGAAGAACCAAAAGAAAAACATGTTTTGCCACCAGAGGAAGTATCCAAAGATGGAGATCCATCAGCAATTCCACATGTTTTGCCTCGTACTTTTTATCCTCAATATCAGAACTATAATTACTATCCACAAATGCCATTCGTCAACCATACATAATGTTAAATAATCAACTTATTTGTTTTAATCATCATGTTTTGGAGTGTCATTTAAAAAGAAGCTGTGTTCAGCAATCACAGAATTATGATTATCTGATGACTCTGTATCTTCCATTCTATCCATGTTCAAATTGACGCCAATCGCCAAAATGACATAAGGAAAAACATAAACAACAAAATCAACCATACAATAATCCGCTACAAAGAGCTGCCTCATAGAATCAGGGTCTTTTGTATAAAAAAAGAGCCTATAAGCATAATGAGGCACTGCTCCAACAATGAGAAGTCCATTTCTTATGAATAGAATGAAAGAGAGTATAAAAAGACCCCTTTGGTATATTTTGATTATTGTGTTTCCCAGATATGGCTTGAGCTGAGCATTTTCTGTCACAAACATTCGGAACATTGTATATAAAAAGAATGTGTCACTGACTGCAGTCATTAAGCATGTGATAAAATGCGGTATAAATTTATATGCACTATCGTAGCTGGAGTCTTCTGGAACAGATATGTAGATAATGGGGGGAATAAACCCAACAAGCACAATAACTTTGGAGATGAAATGTATAATGTTCAACTCAATATTCCCGAAAATCTGGCATACTTCATATGAATTTACCAAATAATTGAGCATGAACATGAATGGACAATGGTCAAATGCCGAGCACAAAGACCAACAAAAAGTTTTTAATGGAGATTGTTCAAACTCAGCACTATTTAATAAGATAAGTTGGCACGTGATGCAGGTAACAAAACCGAAAAACCAGAAATAAACAGCAGATCTAACTGAAGATTGCGGAGATCTGAAAAAAATCTGAAAAAGACTAACAAATTGGTACAAATAGAAGAGAATAAACGAAATAAAAACTACTGTTCTGATCTGCAACACTAAGCTCTTGCATTCGAGCATCGAAGGAATAGAAAAACAGGGGTCGCTAAAAAAATTCTCCATTAGTTTTATGGAGAAAACTGTGTTTGTGGCTCTTCCTTCTTTCAAATATACAGATGAAGCGGTGGATTATATGATTGCCGATGGAATAGCAGAGAAACTTGAAGTTAACATCGAAGATATCAGTGTTATTGAAGTTAATCAAGATTTTTTTGCTTTTATCAAAACATTGCCGGTAAATTTTGTTATTGCTAACCAATTAGTTGCGAATGGCCGGAAATTAGAAGAAACACACAATCATAGTGTCTCACATATTACGAAGCTCATACGGCGAGTTGATAAAACTCAAAATCAAAGCAAAAAGCTTCGTTCAGATATATCTAATCTTGAATCAGAGCGTGATTCACTACGATTAAAGATTGAAAAAGCAGGAAGACAGAAAGCAATGCTAATCGAAGCTGTTAAAGCTGTTGAAGGAGAGTTAAACAGGGTTGTTGATTCGATTTCATCTTCATAAAAAGATTTTTTTTGAAAACAACAATTTTTTAAAATTAATCAAGCAAAATCATAAATCCTGTAGTTGAAAAGTTGATTGGAGGCTACATTGCTCATTAAAACAGCAATAAATGCTATAGAACTAAAAATTATATCTCTTAGAAGCCTTTTTCCAAAAACATCCTCATCAAAAATCCTAATGATCCCTGGTATCATTGCAACAGAATCTTCATGAGATCCATATGTCTTCAAACCTTCCCAATTCAGCTTTGTCCATTTGAAATCATCATATGACGAAGCAAATTGGATGATTAAGAACATGGAAAACAACAAAAGAATTGATGCCCTAACTCCAGGTAGAGCACAATATCGGAGGAAATAATCTGACGAATTTGGCGACACTAGAATTGGGACAAAAAGATACAATGATATCAAAAAAGCTCCTGCAATAAAAATGGGCATACAAATCAATGGTAAGAATGAAAACATGAAATAAAACCAAGCACCAATTGATATTGATATTGTGGCTTGAAGAATTGATGCTGATCCGCAAAGAATTGATGAAACAGTTGCCCCAATAAAAAATATACCAAATAAGGATGATACAATCAATCCATATCCAAACTCAGAATCAAAAAACATAAGAAAGAAAAGCGTTACAAGAATGAGCAATGAACTGGGTGACATAAAGTCTGAGCGAAAAGGAGTTAAACTCACACCATCCCATTTAGCGCATGCAGCATTTTGGGGTAATAAAAAATGAATAATGCAACTCAAAACAGTCGTAAAACTGAAATAAAACAAAAAAGTGATTAACTGAAGACGAACTTTGTTATAGAATTTTGTAAGCTTCTGTTGGATTCCAAAACCGTATAATCTGAAGAAAACAGGCAAAAGAATCAACAATTCAAGTACAACCCAATTCAGACTATCAAAATGAAAGAGAAGGGAAAAAGATGAATAAATCGTTTGAAATATGGAATAAGAAGATGCGTGGCATGCATTATACCATTCATCACTAATGCCATTAGTAAGAGTCCAATATACCACCATTTACTTGTAAAGTAAATAAACATGCATTTTGAACATAATGAGTTTAGTCTAGTGAATCTTGATACTACAAAGCTTTTCAATGTAGGAGAACATGGATCTGAAAGCATCTCCTCTAGCGAAAGACTTCATAATATCATGTGGAGCACCTTCATAAAGAATTAGCTCCGAATCCTCACAGTTGTTGTTTGAGCAGACAACTTTGGCCCATTCTACATTGGTATTGAGATCAACCAGTTTATCAGATGTTCCTTGCATGAATAGTATTGGCATCTCCCTAGGAAACTGGCAAGGATTGGAAGATATGTACTCCATGTTGGGCAGAACAGAATTAATCAACAGTGGAGAGGCTTTGACAAGCATGTATGAAGATTTGGACACCAAATCTTTATACTTTTGCGGGTATGTAGATTTAGAAACATCTAAACCCGTATTTATCCCGAAATTTGGAGCGATTCGAGATCCAATTGCCAAGCCCATTCGAATCCATATTGAAGGATTCGGGAATTTTGCTGCCTTAAGCCATGGAGCTGTAATGATCACCCCTTTGAGCAGTGAAGACGCGCAAGGTCTTCGATGGCAGAAACATAGTGATGCTAAGCCTCCCAAAGAATGCCCAAACAAGAAAATTGGTATGTCTGGATATCTTAACTTGGCATACAAGATCAATTGCGTGATTTCTTGAATTAATAAGGGAATTGTGGTTTGACTTCGATTTCCAGGAGATCTACCATGGCCCCGATGATCACAAGCAAGAGAAGCTCCTCCATGATCGCTAAATATCCTTAAAACATTGGCATTGAATGTAACGGCTGAACATAATCCATGCATGTACAAAATCACATATTTTGGAGAGCCCTCTTTGCATGGCCAATGGCACCCCAATAGAACATCGTTTTCAACAAGCAGTTCAAAAGATTCGCCATCATACTCCCCATCCCAAACTACATCATCGATCTCCATATAAAACAATGAAGCCAATAAAGATTTAGTGGCCGAAAACTAAAGCAATCTCACGAGCAGCTGACTCAGGAGCATCGGAACCGTGGCAGAGGTTCTCAGTGGTACTCCTTGCGTAAAGAGCACGGAGACTGTTAGGAGCTTGAGCAACAGCAACCTCCTTCTTTGTGGGACCAATGATGGACCTCCACTTAGCAATAGCATCAACACCGGCAAGTTCAAGACCAACAACGGTGCCTGATGTCATGTAACCAGCAAGGTCTGGGAAGAATCCCTTTCCAACGTGCTCAGCATAAAACCTTTCTGCAAAAGCCTGGTCCATCTTGAATGTCTTCATTTGAACGATTTTGAGATCTTCCTCAGTGATGCGGTCGATAATCTTGCCCCAGAACTTTTCGTAACCTGGCTTGATCATGGCATATGTATGTACTTCAGACATCTTCAATGTGATATTTGAACTACTCTGTTTGGTCGGGTGTTCTCAAAAAAATGTAAATATATCATTTCATTTCTGGCTTTTTGTGTTTTACAATATCGTATTTACGGACGAGTATCCACTAGGTCTATTCCACCTGTTGCTGAAAACGAAAATATATACAAGGACTCCAGAAAGCGCCAGTATGCAAAATGTTCCAATCAATACCCAGAGTTTTGGCTGGGATACTTTTTGGGGTTTGAGGGGTTTGATAAAACCTGAGAAGGGTATTTGGGGTTTACCTAGTTTCTCATTTAGGTTAGATACTTTTACGAATCTTGAACTGCCCTCTGTGGATGCCTTTATTCGGATGATATCTTCTTCAATCGTCACAAATGGCTCTTTTGAGTTCGCACCAGTGAGTTTCTGGTTCGAGAATGCCACAAAATCATTTGGATTTGGAAGATTATATTCGATTGAAAAATCGGAAACTTTCAAAATACCGAAAAATACGCAAGTTTCTGGTCCATCTAAAAACTTAAATGGAGATACTCCGGAATCAGAGATCTCAAACGTGGTATTTTCTTGGTTGGTATACCAAAATCTATTCTTGCACTCATTAGGTACTGCTACCACTTCTACATCAATACTAGTACGAGCTTCGCTCCTAATAACAAGATCAATGCTTTCCTGGAAAAACACGTATGGAGAATCCTGTAGAAATCCATCTTCCCTCTTTCCATCATTTTCAATGGACTTTTTAACATACTCAAGCTTACAATTCGAATAATTCTTCAACCCTACAAATAAATTGCGATTCTCCGAAACAAAACAGACAGTTTCGTTTTTAAGCATTTCAAAATGGAAAAACTGAACCTTCCCTGTTGCAGAAACAACAGTTGTGCATTCGGATAGAGCAAACTGGACTAACCAAAAGATCATCAACGGTTATAATATGATTGGAAGCAAATCTGCATTATCTGATGTTAGGGCTTCTTTGAACAATTCTGATTCGGCTATTTCAAATGAATATCTTCAAGAATTAATGAAACAATCCTTTATTGGTAGTAATTTCGGAATAATATATAATGAATTATGCGATTTTATGTTTTCTGTTGACAGTAATGGACAGAAGAGAATTTTAAATGTTTTATCATTGTATAATTCGTTAGATATCAGCAATAGCAATGTTATTAATATTTACTTAAAACGTTTTTTAATTGAAGGACAGAATACTGAACATGTTTTGAAATGCTGCTTAAATGTATTGACTTATGATCTTTATGAACATATTAAAGTTTATGTTGATAAGTTTGCTGCAGAAGGATCAGAAGTTTCTAGGAAACTTTGTTTGTGTATCTATAAAAAAGCTGTTTCGTACTCAAGTTGCAACCTCGGTGTTTTAATGGCATGGGTTAAACGAGCAATGTTTGATAAAGCGATGAAACTGCAAGCCATTTCTGTTCTTGCAGAAATATGTATGGATAATCCCAGTGTTGGAAATCCTTTTGTTCCATTTCTTTTAGGGGAGATAAACTCATCCTCGATGTTGTTATTCTCAAAGATTTGCAAAATCCTTGGATTTGTCATATCTGAATCTAGTGAATATGCAGATCTAATCCATGATAAGGTTTCTCTTTTTATTGATTCCCACCAACAGCTATTTTACATGATTGAGGCTGGGATTTTAGCTTCCAAACTCGATCAAAAATATCCACTTATTCAAGAAATAGGAAAGAAACTTGAAGGGTTTATTCTCACCAGTAAGCAGCCTTCACATCATTATATAATATGTGATGTCTTGAATAGGATGAGTGGTAAATACAATTTGTCCTCTGAGACCCTTTCATATATTCTATCTTTAAGGGATCCATCAATAATATCTTTATTGTTAAAAATGCATGGGATATCTAATCAAACAAGTGTTGAAATTAAAACAGGGATTAATACACTAATATCTGATGGGATTAAGAACCCTTTTTCGTCAATGTCCACAATGGCTTCACTACCTGCAACTGGTCCTGTATATGTCTCTCTTATATTTTCCATATATAGTACTAAGAATCAAACTTTGTTGAAAAGTATTGTCAGACTTCTTGATGCAATCACAGACGAGGACACAATGAGACTTGTTATTATTGAAGCCAAACAGCAAATGCCTGAACTACCGGATGACTCATTTGGTATTAGTATTGGCCATATAATTTCTAATATATCAAAGGATTCCGAAGACTTCTTCATCCTTTTGCCAAGTAATATTGCCTATAGATCTGAAGAGTTTCAATCAGAAATGCTTGGTTGTGCTTATGTTTTCTGGTCTAGACTACAATTTGAAATCACAGTAAGCATTAAGAATAGGCTTCTGTTGCTGAACTTTTCTCCATTTAGAGAAGTCAGACAAAGATCTGTCGAGCTTTTAGAATTCTCGTGTATTAATAAGTAAATAGGCGAATGTTAAAATACCTGCTTTTTGTTTACTTTCGGATTTTAACTTTTCAAATTGGACTGTTTGACAAACCTTGATGAAGGATAGGAAAAATGGTGGTTCAAATATACCTGATTCGATATTATTAGACTCGAAAAATAATGGAATTCTTGTTCAGAATCACTTTGAGCAATTTTTTTTAATTGGAGTTCCTCCAAATTCATCAAACACAGATACACCGGAGATTTTAGTAGCTTTTCCTCCTTATCAGTCCACTGAAATTGATTTTCGGATTATTATTCACTATGCTCTTCCTTTTGGTGTTGTGCCTCGGAATAATAAAACTGGAAACAATATTATTCAAGATGAGTTTTGTTTTTTGTTTTCAACCGCTACATCGCAAATATATGGTATGTGTGTGCATATATTACCATCTATGTCGAATCTTCCATTTTTTGTGAGTAGGGATAACAAAAATAAGATATACTGCTATTGTTTGTTAACCAAAGTGCCAACATTTTCCACTCATTTTCTTTTCTTATCTTTCCTTGCACTTGATATGTCTTCTGCTATCAAAGATGTTTTCAGTATTCGATGCAATCCAAACCACATAGAAGCTTCTGGACCTTCGTTTCCAAATATGGATGAAACCAATTCAATAGCTCATCTAAAAACACTCAAAATTCCCAATCGTTTGATCAGTCTTCTTCACATTTATCATCAATACAGTCCTGGAAATCCCTCGATAAATCTTTCGCGAACCATTGAGCTTTTTTTCCCTCCCTATCAGCAAGGGAAAAGTATCCTATATGCATCACTAGATACGCTCTTTAGCATATTAGAACCAAAACAAATAGTTGATATTCTGTGTGGTGCTTTATTAGACAGACAAGTTTTGGTGTTTGGAACATCACTTCTTGAAGTTTCAATGACAATATTTGCTATACACCAGTTAATTGATCCCCTGGAGTATTCTGGTCTTGTAATACCTATTTTACCCCAACGAAAGGAGTATTTCATGCTTCTTCAGGCACCTACTCCGTTTTTAATTGGCACTTTGCCATCAGACACTCTTTTAGATATTGACTTTCTTGACACAGTCGTTTTTGTTAACCTCGATACCAAACTTGTCCAAACGGAACCGAATTTTCCAAAATACCCTAACAGAAATGCAATAGCCACTAAGCTCACCAAATTGCTAACACAGGGATTCGCATCAGGAATCAGCCAATTCAATTTGCCACATGTGTTTAAGTCCTTATTAAAACATAGGTACTCATTCCCACCAGTCACCTCAGAAACAGTAACAAATACCCTGAAAGAGCCATTATCCCAGATATTCAGCGATTTCATATTTTGTTTCTTCATGACAAACCTCGATGTGTCTGGTCAATCGACCATTTTCAACCGAGATATATTCCTATCAACAGTGCAACCAGAAGATATTGAATTCTATAAAGCACTTCTGACATCACAGACATTCGAAATGTTTATCTCCCTTAAGCTCAAAGAATTCATGGCACTCAAGGGCCAGGACATCAACCAGCCTGTATTCGAATCACATGGAAGCAAGCTCACCCGAAAGAATTCTAGGAGGATGAGTTGTAAAGTACTAGGGGTCGAATAACTATATACCCCTTAGTTTTACCCATTTTATTAATAATCGTCAAATAATTCAAAATTCAAAAATCAATTCAAAATTGAATAAATATAGAACTTTCAAAGAAAATCATAATATTTATCCTAATATTTCTGTTAAATTTTCTGCAACTCAATTATTCTCACAAAATTAACTTATAGCACAAATATTTCAAATAAACCCCAATCTTATAAATCATTAACACATGTCGAGTCCTTGGTTTGCTGTCGAAGAATGCGATTCCGCATCAGATGATTCCCATAGCTTTTTTGGTATATTCAATAGGTCACCAACAGATATAGCCTCCATAATTCCACGTCCTAAAACCCCATTTGTGGTTTCGAGGGACCCAATTCAGTCTAAGATTGCTGATCATCAATCTCCTTACGGAAATGCGATCGAGAGCCCACATATCAACAGAAAGGGATTCATCGGTCAACTTGTTTCTGTTTTTTAGTTATCCTAAAGCGTTATTTGTTTGAATTTCACTATGTATTAAAAAGTATTTCAAGCATATACCAGGAATAGCTGATGCAAAATCATCATGGATTTTCAATCGGTTATCTTTTGGTTCCCTCAATTTTGTTAATGAAATAAAAAAACGGACAAAAATGATATTTGTGATGTTTATTAATCGTCTGGTCAGATGGTTAGTTTATTTATCGATGGAAAAGGTCAAAATTATCGGAGAGTTAATTGAAAGAAAGGTGTCATTCAGACATGATTTTCTTCATTGCTTATTTTGCTAATTGTTTGTATCATATGGAAAGCGGAATTTTAAATTCTTATGAAACCAAAAACTTTACTCTTGGGGAGAAGAGGATATATTATTTATTCGATAATGATAATTCACTGCTTAATGCGACATTTCTGCACTGTAAGAATGATGGGAGTGATTGTCATATTCACAAATCAGAGAATTATCAGCCATTTTCTTTGGCTGGAGGAATGTTTTGTGTTGTTAACGAGAATAATGCCCCAATTCATTATAGTTTTTGGATAATAGACGATAACTATTGTCCTCTCAACTCTTTTGTCATGAAAACCACTGACACCATGCGAATTACGATGGATTATCCAAGGTTTTGCATGTTTTGTGCACCAAGGTTCAATGCCTCATCATTATCCATCAGTTCTGATGATATTGACATTCCTTTTAATTTCAAGGTTATTCTTAAAACAGGTATGCAGATTAATGCTTCTTTGACAAAATCAATGATTATCAAAGAACCATTTTTATTAGTGGGGAATAATAAATGGATTCAGTTTTCCAAAATTAGTATAGAACACTCTATTCTTCCTGTAAAAGGAGTTGTGGCAATGAAGAAATGCTCTCTTGAACCGATTTTGACACTAAACACTACTAATGGTTTGCCCACTGTTCCACAATCATATTGTGTTGATCTATCTTCTCCTGCCTTAAATGTTTTAGTATATACATTAATAGCGATAGCACTATTTACCGCTTTAATTGTAGTCTTTAACAAATTTGGATGCATTGATGTTATGGAATACCTTGGGATTGAAAAAGAAGTTCCTTTCGAAGAATTAGTTGTCCCTATGAATAACCAAGCTCAGACAGAAGCATGAATATGAGTATATAATAAATCTGCTTTTCTATACTATTTTCAAGATTTCTAGAGCTCTTCGAGCCATTTTTGTTACTATTTCAACTGATATATAGTTTTCAGTTTCACCTCTCCATTGAACAGATTTGTTTCTCATCAACAGATGATGCTTTTGGGTAAATGCAGATACCCATAAATAATTGTTCACCCATCTATCTACTTGTATCTCCCCAACAACAGTATCTTTTTGCATAAAAAGGGTATTGGCAAAAGAAGCCCCATGCATTGATATGAAAACCTTGACTTCATTATATGTCTTTGCTTGCTCTTCTAAGTGGCCATCTGCTTTAAGATATTCCCAGTTAACCTGAGGAAGATTTTTCACTAATCCTTTCATAACATCAGGAAAATTGGTAAAGTTTCTATATCCATTAACCCTTGCATACAAAACATAGCGAAATGGAGGTGATCTATCAAGGTTGTATTTATTGGCAATAGTAGTCCTAAGATTCAAGAGAAGATAGGCATTAAACTCAGTGCATAGAATCGGGAGTACAGTATAATAATGCTTTGCAAATACAAACTCTTTATCTCCCAGAGATATAATCTTTGAAGTTGGTATGCCCAGTGCTTCAAATCCAGAAATCACGAATTTTTGTGGGTGAGAAACCATAATAAAAGCTCTATCCAATACCATTTTGGGAACCATCAGAAAGCTTGGAAGGAAATCAATTAAAAAATGAGCATAGTAGAACGAATACTCATGTGTTATCGCAAGAACATGATCATACTCAACATAGCTATAACCCTGAAGCTTATCTGGACCATATTTATTTTTTTCTTCGCAGTATCTATAATGACATTCGCAATCTGTCGAGTATAAATGTTCATCAATATAGAATATTCCATCATTATCAAAAAATATATTTTCCATTTCGACTATTTCAATATATTGCTCACTTATTTTGTTGTTAATTTCCTTTAGATCAGGTATTTGGGCGTCATTTCCAATATCTCCAATTCTTTCAAAATCATATAGATTATCCAACTTATAAGTGGTGTTAATTCGAGTTTTTTTCACAATATTGGGCAAATTTATGCTGGTATCTGCTCCTTCAAAATCAAATATCCTTGTTTTTTCATTCACAAAATATGATTTCTCATGAGATCTCACAAATATGCTTTCCGTATTACTAATCGGTCTATATTTCATCATGATTACAAAAAAAAGGCAACAAACCCCTAAAAACCATATGATCCTATCAGTGTACACTACTCTTTTTTTCGTATCCGAAATCATTAATGACTCAAACCCAAATAATCATTATGGTGAACTGTTAAAGTGTTAATTGTACGTTGGTTTTGAAGAAAATAACCTTATTGTGTTTCTATTGTATAATTCAATATTTTAATCGCATAATTTTTGAAAGAAATCATTTTTTCATGCTGAGAATATGCCATGATGAAAAGAGATCAAGATCAAACCTCCTGTTTGTGCTAGGCTCGGTTTTATTATTCCTTAGGCTTATTTCATATATGAATTATTCAAATGACTATACATTCACACCAGATTCAAGTCATGTGTCATTCCCTTTCTCAATTATGTCATCTTTGGCAATGATTGCTAGCTTCAGACAACCTGTTCTCAATGCTGTTTCATTTTTGGTGTTTCCATCCTTTTTCTTTTCAATCACATTGAATGATGTTGTAGTTCTCAGAGAATACTACAAGTATACATTCCTTGATATGATTAATGCTGTTACAATTCACATTCCAATTGCCTTAATATCAATTTGGATTGTTCTCAACAGAAGCGAACTAGTATCATGGAACTCTATAGCAGATGCCTCAATTTGGGCCACTCTCTATTTCTTCATTGTAGACAACAAGAAGAATGGAACCCCAATAGAAGGCTGGAAATATACTGCAATAGTGTTCACTATCATCCCAGGCTGGCTCCTCTTGTGCAATAAGTATCTAGATGTGGGCAAGAACATGGATGATCCTTACACCACGAAATTCATGGTTCTGAAATGGAAGTAATAAACGTTAGATTTGGGTTAATTAATTCGCACTTTTTAAAATTAAAACAAAATGGGCTGTAATCCTTCGCAGCCTCGAGTAGTTGATAAAAAGAGCGAAATAACAGATATTGCATTTGAGGAAGAGGAACAATCGTTTAATGATTCGCAATATGATGCACAAAAATCACCGAGATCTTTTTGCTCTTTTGGCTCTCTTATTGCTCAAAATGAGAATGTGCAAATATTTGAATATCAATTTAAAAACGAAATCGGTAAGGGATCCGTATCAAGAGTTTATACAGTGATAAATGTCGATACTAATATTAAATATGCGGCGAAAGTATATAATAAAACTCTATTAAAAAAGCCATCACTCGGGAGCAGTGAGACAGCGCTCGCATCTGTTCAACACGAGATCGAAATTATGTCTATTATTGAGAATAAGTTTTTGCTTCCAATTCAGGAGGTAATAGAAGATGACTTTTCCGATTCTCTTATTATTGTGATGCCATTGGCTCCTCTAGGGAATCTGAATAAGTATATATCAACAAATAATCCAGTGAAAATGGTTTTAAAGCTTTGTTTTTTTCAAATAGCTGAGGGATTAGAGCATCTTCATGCCAAAGATATTGTTCATAGGGATATAAAACCAGATAATATACTGGTTTTTTCCAATGATTATTTTTGTTTGGCGGATTTTTCTGTTTCGACAAAACTTCAAACACCAACAGAAGCTCTTATAGATACTAGAGGTTCTCCCGCTTTTTTATCACCTGAAGAATGCAGTGGTGAACCTTTCCACCCAAAGAGTGCTGACGTTTGGGCCTATGGAATGAGTATATACCTTATATTTTTTGGTTTTCTCCCTTTTAATATCACTGAGTCTCCAGGAATGACTCTGGCTAACACTGTTTTTGCTGTGACAAATCAGCTAAAAAATGAAAGCCTTGTAATACCTCAATGCGATGATTCTCTTAAGGTTCTTCTTGAGTCTCTTTTAGATAAAGACCCAACTAAAAGGCCGACATTCACAGAAATAAAGAAGCATCAATGGTTCAAAGACATAGATAATGTCTCTGTATTATAATAAATATTGTTTGATTTAGGAGTTATTTACTCAGCAAATGTAGGGGTAGTAAGCGCATTCATCGAAGTACTGAGCATTGTACTCGTAATCGTAGTCATTGTACTCATAATCGTAGTCATTGTACTCATAATCGTAGTCATTGTATTCGTAACCATAATCATTGTATTCGTAGCCGTAATCATTGTACTCATAACCATAATCATTGTACTCATAATCGTAGTCATTGTATTCGTAACCATAATCATTGTATTCGTAACCATAATCATTGTATTCGTAACCATAATCATTGTATTCGTAACCATAATCATTGTATTCGTAACCATAATCATTGTACTCATAACCATAATCATTGTACTCATAATCGTAGTCATTGTATTCGTAACCATAATCATTGTATTCGTAACCATAATCATTGTATTCGTAGCCATAGTCGTTATAATCATAATCATAAACGTTATACTCATAGTAGTCATTGGCCTCGTAGTAATAATCATTAGAGTCATAATCGTAGTTGCATAATGCAAACGCAAACAAAGTGACAAACATTTTAATGACAAATTGTCAAACCATAAACCGTTTGTCACTTTTATGGCGGACCAGTTTTACACAGATTTCTCAATAACATTGCCTGTTATCTCCAATAGAGGGAGTATTCCAGCCATAGCTCATAAAATCCCTTCATTTCTTTATGATAATGCCGATGAAACGCTTGTTGATCTTAAAACTACTGTTGAGCGTGCTTATCGCAAATTATGTGTTACCTATGACGTGAGCAAAATATTATTGAGTGAGGCAGAAATTTTCTCACTTGTTATCGGTTTAAGATACAAATCCAACACAAGAGACTACGCAGAGATTTTGCCAACACCCACGTATTTTTTACGAGTGGAGAAAATTGTGCACAAGTATTTCCGATCCGAAAACAAAAGGTTTTTCTTACATATGTAGTATATTCTCAACTGATTCTTATTGTTGAGTTCCATGTTTTGTAAATAATACCATAAAGTATATTTTTTTGATGGACCAGCTTATGTTGTTTGAAGAATCGCTATTTGGGGATAATCCAGTTTTTGAGAAAACTGATATCTTTGATTGTACATTTTGGGTAAATAGAATAGTTAAACTACCATCATTGAGACCATTTCTTTTGGAACAAGTGGTGGGCTTGTGTCAACAGTATTGTGAACATGCTGAATTTAGGGCAAGTTTGCTCGATCAAGCAATTGATCAGTGTCCTGTTTTGGTATATCGACTTTATAGGTTGGGTTGTTTGTCATACGAGGAAATTGGCGAATTAATAATCAAAATTAGAAATTATTCCGCTTTCTATTATTTTCGAAAAGAAATCCCAAATTTTTTGGAATTTATGATCGAGAAAAATAAACCTGCAAGTTTGAAGTTCGACTTCTCTTTAGATGATCATCAAATAGATTTGCTTATTGAATTTGGGTTTCTTCCATCAACAATTGAATATTGTTTGAAATATGATGATATTGACGTATTAACAAATAATTTTGTTCAATATCATCTTGAAGGTACACAAAAAGCCAAATGGTCTCCTTTTGAGTGGTCTAAAGAACCCAAATCACTATTTTTGTTATCATTTTCTAGTTATTTTGGTTCTCTTCATTGTTTCAAGTTTTTATTAACAAATGGGTTCGATGTTAATGATCAAGTTAGGCTTAATGCTGTTTGTGGTGGAAATATTGATATATTTCATTTATGTTTTCATGGAATATCTGACTTTTCTCAATATCAAGTGAATGCTTGTCGGTTTAATAGGTGCTCACTTCTTAATTTCTTTATGGATAATGGATCTGACTATAACTCATTCATTTCAGGTATTATTTACTGTTAAATGAAGGTTCTCTTCTCCATATATCAAGCTGTGAAGGTCATCTTTGTATTACTAATCTCCTACTTACTAGACGTGCTAAAACTACTCATACAACATACTACATCATCTTTTTTATAAAAATGACACCCCACTGCATTTTGCAGCAAGATATGGGAACAAACATATTGCCAAAGCACTTGTTGAACATAAGGCAAATCAAAAAGCCAGGAACGAAGATTTATTAGGAGTAATTTTGGTTTCACTCCACTTCAAACAGCAGCATATTATGGTAAAGTTGAGTTGATTGATTACCTTACAAGCTTTAAGAAAGATTACAATGCGAAAGATAATACTGATTAAATATATATAATGGTAAAGTTCTTCTTCATTATGCTTCAATGAATGGTCAATACCTAGCCGTAGAATACTTAATAAATCATGGAGCCAAAATTAATGCATATGATTTTAGAATTCTTCTTTTTTTAAGCATAATCAACCAATTCATTTGGCCATACGTGGCAAAAATATTCAAGTTATAGATTTGTTATTACGAAATGGAGCTAATATCAATGCTCAAAACAGCGATAATCAAAAAATCATATTGGTGAAACACCCCTTATTATCTCAATAATGAACAAGTATCATGAAATTGCTCTCTATTTACTTAAATCAAATGCCTCTGTTAATGTAAGGAATCACTACGTTTTTTTTAATGCAATCACCAGACACCTCTCCATTATGCTGCATCAAATAATCGTGCCGACATTGTTGAATGTCTAGTGGACAAAAAGGCCATTATTAATGCAAAAGACACCAGTCCTTTCCTGAAGAACATGGCTGGACTCCAATCCATTGTGCTGCAAGTGAGGGTAACCTTCAAATAATACAGTTCTTACTTTCTAAAAATGCACTTATAAATGAACCAGACAAATATGGTCGAACACCACTAGCAATCGCACAAGAAAAGAAAAAGTACAACGTCACCACCTTCCTAAGTGAAAGGGTTTGATACCCCCTATCAACCCGACATGTTATCTGAAAACATTCAAATTTCTTATAAACTTTTTTTGTTTAATCATAAACTATTCAATTCAACTGCCCAAACAAAATTCACATAAAACACCTCACTTTGATGCTTTCAGTCTTGCTGTTTGCTTCACAGGTTGCCTGCGACCGTTGGGCAGTTATTTACTGTGGTTCCCGCGACTTTTACAACTATCGTCATACTGCTGACTCATATTATATGCATTATCTTGTCCGCATTGAGAACAAGCTTCCAAAGGACAGAATGATTCTTATGTGTTATGATAACATTGTTGATTCCCCACAAAACCCATTCAAGGGCCAAATCTTCCGCTCACTTGATCACAAGAACATTTACCCAGGAAAGGATGAAATCGCTTACTCTGGTGCTGCCACAACAGCTAAGAACTTCTACAACGTTCTTCTTGGTGATACATCTGCTGGCAGAGCTCTCCAATCAACTGAAAACGATAACGTAATGGTTTTCTTCGATAACCATGGTGGTGATGGTATTCTTGGTGTTCCAGAAGGCTGTGGTCCATACATCTATGCTAAGGATCTTAAGAATGTCCTCCAACAAATGTATGAAAAGAAGATGTACAAGAACCTCTTCTTCCCAATCACTGCTTGCTACTCTGGTTCAGTTGCTAAGGTTGTCGATGGAGTTCCAAAGCTCTACATGATGACTGCTTCCAACGATCACGAATCATCCTATGCTTGCCTTTATGATAGCAGCCTTGGTACATACCTTTCCTCTGAATTCTCTGTTGTTTCTCAACTCTACTGGGAAGCCAACCCAACATGCACTATTGGTGATTCATTCGAACCAATCCGCACTGGTGTTAAGCAATCCCATGTTTGCAGGTATGGTGATATGTCCCTTGAAGCCCTCCCAGTTTCTGACTTCCTTGGTCTTCCAAACAGTGTTCACAGAGTTCGCTCCATCCCAGCTGCCGCTATGATTATCAAGTCCTCTGAAACCACTGCTCGCCTTTCCCAACTTGAAGTTGTTGGCGTTAAGAAGAACTCCTTCTTCCAAGCCCGCATTGCTGCTGAAGTTGCTCTTGAGCAAGAAGCAGATAAGAAGGTTAACGCTCTCATTTCTGGCCTTAAGAACAAATTCACAACTGATGCTAACTTCGAACTTCCATGCGCTAACATCAACTGGGATTCCTACAAGCTTGTTCTTGGTCATCTTCAAGCTAAGTTTGACTACCTCGGAGAAAGCTTTTATGCTAAGACTCGTTTCTTCAGCAACCTTTGCAATGTTGCCCCAGCTGAAGCAATCATCAAGGCTATTGATTCTCTTCTCTAAAGCGTGAAATCAGTATTATTTTTATGAGGAATCCTTCAGGATCTAGGTCATCAGGATCTGGGTCTGGGAGCGTGAACAATATTGATTTTGATTTCATTAAAAAAGTTTTTTCATTGGAGATGCCGAATCCAAATCCCCAATTTCCTCAGACATTCTTCAATCTGATTCCAACCGTAGATAATAACATCCCTAGATCAGATTTCTTTGTTAAAGATGTTCTCATACAGAAGCTTCATTTGGATTACATGGAAAGGTTTTCTATTTTAACATCAATTGAAGAAAATAATTCTATTATTTTATTGTCTAATGAGAATAAGTTATTTACTGGGGCTTTAATACTCCAATCATTATGTAGTATCTACTTTATTGATATTAATGCCTTTGATTCTGAAACAAGCAGATTGTTTTTCGATATGATATTATTGTTATGTCGAATTCTTCCTAATGAAAAGGACCTAATATCTCAAGCATTTTTGCTTGTTTATCAAAGAGTAGTTAAAGGATATCAAATAATTGAGCTCCTTCCTTCTATTATTCAAACTTCCAAACTATTAGTGATCACCAAGATTCAGTTTCTTGAGTTACACATGAAAGCACTCGAAAGTGTTGTAGTTTTTTGGACCAAAAAAACATTACCAAGCTTAGCAAAAATCATAATTCAGTTTATCGACATTGTTGAAGAGTGCTTTTTGTCAAGTAGTTTTTTATCAATTGGAGACTCTTTCATGAACAAGATATTCGATTGTTTGGATCATTCTGATTCGTGTTTTACTCAAAATAATGCACCATCTGATAATCAGTTTTTAGTTTTAAAATTATTAGCATTTTGTATTGATGTTGAGTACATATCCCAAATATCATACATTAGATTTCCAAACATTATTTATCAATGCTCAAAAATTCCTGATATTTTCCTCAATCATCTTGGGGGCTCTTCTCAGTCATATATTGAATCTATTGATTTTGGTTCTTTGTCTTCACAATTCGACTTGGTTGCTCTCTTAGAGAATTTGGCTCATCCTGTTTTCTTTGTTTTTACATATTTGAAACAAGTTAAATATCCGGCCTTGTTGATAACCAGGCTTTTTGAACTTGCTGAATCCATGAGCAATAACTATATCATAATTCTGGTTTTACTTTTGGAGTCTTTTGAAATCAATATTCTGAAAGAAGTTTTGAGTTTCAGCTTTTTCCAGAAGCTCTTTAATCTCGTTTTTTTTTCAAATGGATTCTCGGTTTTTCATACTACTAATTTTATGCCTTTGATTGCATTTAGATCAGTATTGCTTGATTTATTCCTCAGATGCCTTTCATTTTTGCCTCATTCTGAAATGTTTGAGCAATATACATTGGTGGTTAAATCATTACATCAATCACCATGCCTCCTTATTGAATTATTTTTTCATTCCGAAAAAATTCTCCTCTTTTTCCTTAAAGCCCCCTCTTATTCAAATATGGTGTTATCTTTGATTGGTGAGATATGTGACTGTTTGTGGAATGAGACTGAACTAATTCCAGATAATTCTAGTGAATTTTTAAGAACTGTTTTTTACAGAATCATTCATTCAGTTTCTCATTCATCAACTAATTGGGATATTAGTTTTTTTATTGGTCATCCTTTTTATTCACATTTGATTCAGATTTTTGATGTTGAATATCTTTCATTGTTAGTTAAATCAATTCTAGAGGTTATAATACCAAATCTTTCGTATAAACGTGATCCACTGCAATTTGCCTCAATGTTTTCATTTTTATTCAAGAGATTAAACGAAATCTCATTTCAATTAGATTCGAAATCTGATCTATGTGTTTTGTTTATTGAAATGATATTTAATATAATAGAAAGATCTGAAAGGAAAATAGTTATACAAATTATTGGAATGGATATATTTAAACCTTTGTTTCCACTAATATTTAAAAGCCTTAGTAATCGGGTAATTAGTCGGGTTATAAAACTTTTAGGCTTTTTATCATCATACACAACATTGAGCTTAACCTTGGCTGATTTTTATCATTTGTCAAATTATCTTTTGAGTATTACCATGGATCGCGATATTTTCACGACAATTCTTCAGTTATTATTTTTCGGGCAAATAAATTGTATCAATTGTTTTAATGCACATCCCCTTATATATAATATTCTTTGCTCTCAGTTCAATTATGAATTTGCTAATATTTTGTCTACGTCAATTCATAATTCTGTTTCACTCAGATATCAATGTCTTAATATTGGAATTCCGACTTATCTTTTACGAATTTTAAGTAATGAATGCAATGATTCGATTATTGATCAATATTTTTCTATTATTGAGTCCATTATTTTTACGATATGTGATTCGAGAACAATAGCACAAATAGCAGAAATGCTATCAGCAAATGCAAATGGGATCACAAAATATATATCACGATTATATCAGTTTTTGATGTTAATGACAACAAATGGTTATAGTGAGTCTTTATCAGTGATAGAAATGGACCATAGAAATCATGGAATTGAATTAGATGAGGTCAAACCTTTAGTGTTTCCAAACGTTTTGACCATTGCTTTTTATCTCAGAATACAGCACTTGTCTGAAGATTCGAATATCAGGCTTGTATCATTTTCTAACCAATCTGATTATCTCTACATTGATTTGTATTCTTCATTTATTTTAATTTGTTCATCATATTATTCAGAAAGTATCAATATTCCCCTTTCTGTTAAGAATGATGTTTGGAATAACATGGTTTTTGAATTTTCTGCAATTGGAAAGGTTTCCATTATAATTAATGAACAAAAAATTACTTCTTCGGCTGTTGATTATTGCGAATGGTCTTCATCTTTTCCAAAGTGTTCAATATTAAATGGAGGAAATGGGGTTTTCGTTTACCAGTTTAAGAACTTTGCCTTGATGAGCCATACATTAGTGAACAAAAGTTATCATAATTGGATGGAAATGATAAAAAAAGATATCTATATAAAAGATCAGTGTTATAACGTATGCCTGTTAGCAAATCGTTATGAAGGCTGTTTTTTAATTAATGAAGCTAATATGAGTAGGTATCGTTTTCAAGGATTTCCAATACCGGCCAGAAAATCACTATTCGGTATATTCGAAGATACCAATTCCATAGATCATTTTGTATTCTCTATTAAGCTATTGAACAATCATTCACTAAGTACAGGTTTTTTATCTGAATTTATTGATGTGTTGTTTTGTCTCATGTCATGCTCTCAAAAAATATGTACCAGATTTGGAGAAATTGATGGTTTTGCTGTTCTTTTAAACAATCTGTCAACATTATCTTCGATTAATTTAGAGCACAAAGATTTTGTCAAGATTACTCAAATTGGGCACTCGCTTCATGATGAAAAGCTATATATAAGCTTTTTTACTAATCTCATTTTTAATTATTCGATTTGGAAAAAGACACCATTAGATGTACAAAAGGAAGTTTTTTCTTTTTGGAAATCGGTAACAGCTTTAAAAGCTAGTTTAATACGTGTATCCATGCCAGTCGTATGCATAACGTCAATAATATTTGATATTTATAATGCTCAAGCTCTAACTGATGATGTGCTAGGTTCACTTTGTACAGTTTTCGCAAATTCAATTAAAGATGGTGTTTCTTCGAGTGAATTAGAGTTGCTACTTATTCTGTTGTTTCATATTCGATCAAATTCTAATGCCTTTAAACAAGTATTTTTTTCATTGATGTGTATGTGTTCCCATGACTATTTCCCAAAATTAATACGATCTAACTGGCTCTTTCATTGTGGAGATAAACAAGTGATTTCAATGTTGTTTAGCAAAGTATTCCCTTTTGATAGCATTATAGCTCTTGACATGATTTCTGTTTTCATTAGTAGTATCGAATCTCTATCGGAATGTCACAAACATTATGCTTTTTGTCAATTTAGATCATGGCTTGTCAACATTGAGTGTTGTGACAGATATGAACAAATTTTGAATATGAAGAAATCTTGGAAAATTACTCTTGATATGTTATTTCCCTTGTTATGTTTTTCTCTTTTTATTGAAAATGATATGATTAGTCCTTTTATAATATTTTTATCAACTGTTATTGACCATTTTCAAATTGTATTATCAAATAGTCATGTATATGTAGTCTGCTTATTAAGCTTGAAGTGCCAAGTTGGTATCTATGAGTATTTAGCCACAATTTTTACAATTCACCCTCAAGTATTATCAAAGGCATATCATCACTATTATTCTATTATAAAAGAATTCGAGATTGATTTATTCAAAATGTTGAATGAGATTACAAAATTGTGTATTGTTGTTTCTTTTAGCTCCATTAAAAAGGAACTTTTCAATGAGTTTCTTGATGTATACGTTACTTATTTCTGTTTTCATGATTCTTCTTTGTTTAATGCAACAAGATCGATTAAACCCCTTGATTTCCAAAAAATAAAATCGTCAGGATACCAATTCAAGAATTCGACCAGGTATTGTTTTGGTTTGAATATTATAAATGGAATTTGGGTTGATTCAAAACTTGTATTACTACTTGCAGATTTTGTATTATCAAACTCATTGAGTATGAATAGGTTTATTGTTCCATTTTCTTTTTTGTTGTCAAAATCAGTTCCATACAATGAGAGAGCAATTGACCTGATTGATTTATATTTTTGTAAGTATGGCAATTCTGTGAATTGGTCTGTTCTTCTCAGCCAATTAGCTAAAAGTCTTAGGTTCAATACATCTGGTTCATTTTTTATCAATAATCAAACAGGATTATTCATAAAAAGTTCTATGTTCTTAAGTTCATATAATTATTTGGAATTATTTGTTAAACAAGCCAAGTTATTCTCCGAAACAGTTGAACAAGAGTTTTTTCAAAAATCTCTCAATGATGATAAGGTAACTTCTATCAATATTGATGAGATTATCAAATCCAATGATATTGTATTATCAAATCGTTTGAAATTAGCCACATTAGCAAATAAGAGGCTTGAATTAGCTGTAAATCATGACGTGAGAAACATCAAAGAAAGAAATGGGGAATATTTTGACTTTTTTTTTCGTCCAATTCTATCTATTCATAATGGATGCAAACCTCCAAGAATTATACTTGGAATAACAAATAGTTTATGGAAATCAAATTGTGTGATGCATAAATTTAACAAAGAGATCAATGGAATGCTCTATATCAACAGAGATTCATTTGTATTTGCCAATTCACAAAAAACACGCTCTATCTATTCAAGAAATATTTTCGCTATTTTTCATGGACCTAAAGATGGATCTATACAAATATTTACTAGAAGCCATGAATGTTATCTTTTTTCAATAGGGACTGAAACCACACATGATATCATTCAAAAGTTCCTCGCTATGAATCTAAGAAAACCTGTATTTATTCAAAAAGATGCATTTCCGAATTCTGATGTGTCAGATATCATATCTCAATGGCGTGACAACAAAATTTCGACGTGGAGCTTCTTAATATGGATCAACTTGTTATCAGGTAGATCTTTTCTTTCAATCAAACACTATCCAGTATTTCCTTGTATATCAAAAGTATATGAATCCTTAGTTTTCCAACCAATATCAAAGCAATATTGCTCAATTAAACCATTCAGTCAAATTGATATATCAATAAAGTTCCCCCCTTCAGTTCCATGTTTACCAGTATTATACTATTTAGCCAATGAACATTGTGATTCCATTCCATTCAATCAAATAATGATACATAGGCAATCTTTGGAATCATTCCCTATATTGAACTGGTTTTTTTCTGTTTTTGGAATGAGTCTTCCTTCGAAGAAAGAACATCAGTTTTTCACTTTACAAGGTACTGAAACTCACTTCAATGATATTATTGAACCATTTGTTTTGGTGTGGCTTGATAAAAAGAATAAGGACACACATTTCTATGTTCTTACTAGTGAACAAAAAATTCTTCGTTTATCATCAACTTCAAAGAATCAAATTGCTGTATCTTCTTATTTGCCTCTCTCTGAGAAACTCATTCTCACAGACAATGACAAAATAGTCTTTTCCAACACTAACTCGAGATCATTGATGTATTATGATATGAAAAGTGTCTCATTTCTTGAAAATGATGTATCTTTTTCAGGATTTATTTCCACAATATCAATTTCTGAAAACTTTGTGTTTTCATGTAATTCAGATGGTGCGCATAATCTTTATGATTTATCATCTGGATATCAAATTTTGTCAACATGGAAACACAATTCCGAAATCATAGCATGTTCATCGATTTCGAATACAATGGGTATCGCAATATCAGTTGGGTATAATGGGGTGATGAATTATCTAGTTGTCCCTACATTACGAATCATCAGGAGTGTATTCACAAAACTAATACCTAAGAAATGCTATTTAATCGAAGGATTAGGTATTATCCTTTTGCACGGGTATAAAGATGGAAATGATATTCTTAAAACATTTACAGTGAATGGAAACGAAATATGTTCGATTTGTCTTCCATTTTATGTACAATCCATAGTTGTTTTTGAAAAGATGGTCCATGAAGAGCATTTTCTTTTGCTCACAGACAATAATGATGTGATACTATGCAATTCAATTAATCTCCAAATTGGTAATACTTTATATCATAGTGAAGAGAAGATCGTCTTTTTCGGAATCACAAATGATTTCTGTATTTATATTATCAATGATTTGGGTCATGTTATTCTTATTAACTAATAAATTGTTTTTTACATTCATTCATTGTTTTCATTATCAATTAGACAGTCATGGATTTGGATAAGCCGATTATATTTTGCAACTCGCTCCCCACGGCTCGGCGCTCCTGCCTTGAAAAATGTGGCTCCGACAGCTACAGATATATCAGAAATGATTGTTGAAGATGTTTCATATGTTCCGGCAGATATCATCAGTTTTCTTTCTGATACTTTAATTGCTTGGCAATATTCCAGAATATCAGTTACTGATGTCGAATCCATTAGACATAGATCAATCCCACTTACCAACTCGATTTCTTTATTTATTGATTCTGGACATGTCACATGAGATGTGATAATCAATACATCTTCTCCTAAGGCGGATTTAAGAGATTTCCAACTTTCAACATCAAGTGGAGAAAATGGATCTACAATCATACGAACTGAAGGATGCTTCTCGGAAATTAATTTCCAAAATGCCAGAAAATTCTCTGGAGTAAGCAATGATCCGCCTTCTACAGCATACTTCTTTTCATTTCCATCAAACAAACTGTATCCAGCAGCATTAATACCAATAAAAACATCAGAATTTGGATGATATCCGGATGCTTCAATCGCTTTTTCAATGATAACTAGAAGTTGGTCTAGATTATCAGTCTGAGGGCTGTACCCACCTGTCAAACCCACACCTATTCCATGTTCTTTCATAATCATTTGCCCTAATTTTTGATAAATCTCAGCAGCCATTCTAACCTTATCATTAATTGCCATTTCTCCTTCAAAATATATCATTATTTCTTGAATCTTCAGCTTATTGTTTGCGTTTTTCCCTCCGTCCACTAAAGTGAAACAAGGGTTAGGAATCTCATATAAATTAGAGTCGGGATTCATATGGGCAAAAACTTCATTATTGGACAGGATTGCAGCAGCTTCGGCCACAGCGATTGAAACTGCCAATATAATGAACTTGAAATTCTTTTCTGACGCTAATTGCTCATTGCTAATCATTGCTGCATCTAGAATTTTCTGGTCAAATATCTTGATTCCTCGCACAATTGAAGACACTTTTTCATTTATGAGCCGAACAGTAGAAGAAATGCTCTTTCCATCATACATTGAAGACTGAGTGTCCCTTTCAATTCCATTTTTCCTCTCATTATTATTCAAACCTGCAGATATTGAAGATGTGCAAACGTACTGAACACCGCCCAGATAATATGCAAAAACATCTATTTCTACAGTTGGAATTCCTTGCGAATCCAAAATTTCACGAGCACAAACCTTGGCAATAGTAGGATCCTCTGCCTTCCCCCTTAAAAATGAGACTAAGGCACCAATGGAATCCTTTGGAAATTCCTGAGTGATTTCTTTTAGTCCTTCGCCAATTATTTCGCTAATTCGAGTCGATTTCAAGTATTCGTTAACACTAGAAGCTTTTTTGTCCATAAACTGATTTTATTTAATCGTACATTTTGTAAAATGGACCCGGACTTCGTTCGTTTCGAGGACTCTCTTTATGGGGATTTTGTTGAGGATATTATATTTGAGTTGAAAGATTTAGACTTTTGGGTTGATAGGATTATTAAACTTCCGCGTTTTAGGCCGCTTTGTATTGATAAAGCAGTCAATTTGTGTGTTGATTACTGTAAAAATAATGGATTTCGTCAACAATTATTGGAAAAAGCACTTGAATGTCCTGTTTTGATATATCGACTGTTTAAAAAAGGAATATTGGCTATTGATGAGGTTTTTCGGTATACAATGAATAGATCTTCATTAGTATATTGTTACTATTTTAGGGAACATATTGAGGGTTTTGAGAGTTTTATTTCGAACAAAATGGAATTATTTGATGATGAATATGATAAATCATATTTGGATGCCAATATTGAAGCATTGATTGAATATGGATTTGTTCCATCAAGTATAGAGTATTGCTTAAAATATGACGATTTTGAAGTTTTTCGAGAAATTCTAGGATCTGAGCCTCGTGATATTATGTGGAGTCCATTTGAATGGAGTGCAAGACCGAAGTCTTTTGCAATTTTAAATTTTTCTGCTTTTTTTGGATCAATTAATTGTTTCAAGCATCTATTGTTAAATGGATATGAAATAAACAATAAGATCAAATATTTCGCTATTTGTAGTGGTTCTATGGATATTTTTCGCCTTTGTGGAGAAGGTGAATTTAATCTCTCGAAATGTCTGTTTAAAGCTGTCGAGTGTTGTCGTCTTTCATTTCTAGCATTTTTAGTTGATAATGGGGCAAAGATCAATACTAAAGAATACAATCGCATTTTTTGATGTATGGGAATACACTGCTTCATCATGCTGCTCAAAATGGTCATCTAAGTATTGTTCAATATCTGATCAAACAAGGCTCAAGAATTAATGCAGAAAATTGTGATTTCGAAACCTTTTTAGTATCAAAACCCCTCTTCATTTATCTGTTCAGTTTTGTCATCAAAGCATTCTTGAGTACCTGGTAAAACATGGAGCTGATATAAATGCGAGAAACAATAGTATTTATTAAATTTTATTCTTAAGACTCCTCTACATGATTCTGCTGAAAATGGATGCATAGGTATTGTGGAATTTCTTGTTGCTAATGGAGCAGAAATAAATAGTACATGTGTTTCTTTATAATCATTATCTTTTCAATGACTCCTCTGCATTTGGCTTCCCAAAATGGTCATATTGCTGTTGTTCAATTTCTACTTAATAATGGAGCTGATATTGATTCAAAAACCAAAGAAAAGTTGACTCCTCTCCACAAATCATCTCGGAATGGCCATCTTAATGTTGTACAGTGTCTGGTCGCCCATGGTGCTGACATCAATGCAAGAGACAACAATATAAACTGTGATTGCTTTTGAACACACCACTTCATGTATCTTCAGAGAGGGGACACAATTCAGTTGTTAAATTCCTAATAACTAATGGAGGACATATAAATGAAACCAACTTTTCATGTCAACTGATGTTTCTTCTTTAACTCCCCTTCACCTTGCCGCTGAAAGGGGCCACTTAGAAATTGTAGATACATTGGTTAACCATGGAGCAGATATAGACGCCAGGGATAGCAGAGATCAACAATGACGCTTGAGTGGACCCCTCTTCATAGATCATCTCGAAATGGTCATATCAATGTGGTTCAGTATCTAGTAACACATGGTGCTGATATCAATGCAATAGATAACAGTTTAAAATATCACATCATTTGTACAAACCCCTTCATTACGCTTCAATTAATGGACACACTATCATCATTGAGTACCTCGAACACAGATCCCCTGGAGAATCCAATGATAAAATTTCTAACAAAACTTGATATGATCCTTTCAATTTTGAATGATGAAATGACCTAACATGCAGTTAACTGCTCATAGAAACCGGAAATTACGTTGTGAAAAATTGAATGAAGCAGGTTGGAATTGAGTGTTAGAAGAAAGTAATCACATAATGGAAGCTGAGTCCAAGCACAAAGTTGTTTTGATTGGCGATCCCATGGTAGGTAAGACTTCTATATTGTCTCGTTTAACGAAAGGATATTTTAAGACAGATTATTGCTCGACGGTTGGTACTGGATGCGGTGTGTGGGAATCATCGAATGGCCATGATAAAACCAAGCTCCAAATATGGGATACTGCAGGGCAGGAGAGATATAGATCACTTGGAAGGATTTTTTATCATAATGCGGAAGCTGCAGTTTTAGTTGTTTCTCAAGCCAAGCCATGGACTGAGAAAACAGCTGATGAGTGGGTAAAAGAGTTCCAAGATGTTGCTGGTGATGAAACACATGTGATTATTGCTGCTAACCAAGCAGATATATCCCAATCAGACTCAATTTCTATACAAGAGTGGGCAAAAAGAAGAAAATTCACTCTTGTTGAAACATCGGCAAAGACTGGACAAGGAGTCAGAGAGCTGTTTGAATTAATAGCTCTCATGCTCAGAAAGTCCAATGAGAGGCAAAGCGCTTTCACAGAGTTCAAGAAAACCATAGCAGATGAATGCAAACCTAAGTTTTCAACTTGTTGTTAAATTCAATACTATCGTTATTCACTTTTTATGATAATGTAACCATACGATAGGGATAAAAAACCTGTGTTTTAAAGCTATTTAATGATTCATACATACCCAGGAAAAGAGGTTGTCTCATTTTGGAAAAAAGTCCAAATGGGGGGGATTGCATTACGGTTTTGGTTATCCATAATGGTTTGAATTCTTTCCTCCTGGGATTCTTTGAAAAGTTGGGTGTATCTGTACCTACATTGAACATCACATCTGTCTTGGAAATATGATGCAATTTTCACCCATGATTTAGTTCCAAACTGTTGGATCAAATTCAGAAGATATTGATCTTCTTCTTTGCTCCAGCTTTCTTTCTTCAATCTGGGGTCTAATCCTCTTGTCCATCTTTGACTACATTGAGATTTCGATCTCCCTCCGCCAACATACCAAGCAACCATGCTCCAGGATTTGACTCCATACATATTTACGGCTTCAACCAACTTTATATCTTCTTCATGGCTCCATGCATTAGGTCTCTTTCTCCCAAAAATCATTTCACTTTGTTGATCTTGAAATTCTGTATTAATATGAGAAACATTTTGTGCGTACTTGCTCTGATACTTATGTGCACCTGACTCATAGTATTCTGCGTCCATTATTGTGAACAAAACAAAATTGGTTTGAAATCAAAATTGTGAAACAGTTTGGGCATTCATAATGATGAACACTCAAATCAATTGACTTACTCACAATTTTGTTAAAAATTCATTAGATTCTATTGAAAAGTATTTCTATAATTCTTTCAATTAAATTTTTATCAATATAATTTGTTAATTATTGAGAACATTATTTATGGTGATTTTCGTTAAAAAGTGTTTTAACCGAATGTTTATTAGATAAAATGTATATTTGGGATCATATTTACTCTTTGGGTACTTCTTCTTCTAGATCAGGAAGGGATATTTTCATAGCTGAATATACAGGTCTTAACATTTCAACATCCATTGAGGAGATGAGCTCGTATCTCAAAGCAAACAATGTGTAATGAGCTAGAATTGTATTAATAATGGTTTCAAATTGAAACTCACGTATAGAAGAAAAATGGCACATATATAAATGCGCAAGAATTCTAAATGTTCTCCTGTATATTGTTTTAAGAATGTCGAAAGATTGGGGTGAAATTTCAGCTCCATTATTCCTAGGGAATAATGTTGTGTTCTGAAGTGTTCTTTTAGTCCATCTCTTGAACTCCATAAAGTATTCTGGAGCAGAGAGCTGAATTGGCTGTTCTGTAGCTTCATCTTCCCAAAAATAGTGGTAGTGTGGTCCGGCATTAAACATGGGGCACGTTTCTGATGTACAAAACAAGGAACTTGAAACAAAAAGCTGTTCAACTCGGTCAAAAAATTCAACGGCGTTGATAATAAGCCAGTCACTCTTAGAATGGGTGGGCGGAACGGCAATTAAGTCCTCAAAATCAGTCCTTAAAGTTACCCCTGTTACTTTGTTTAGTTGGCTGTATTTTCTCGTCAGAATAATCATGTCTTTCGACAACAAAACAGTCTGCATTCTCTTTTTCTTGGGCGGCATTCGTATTTGTCACTTTTACTGTGAGAAGGTAAAAATTACCCTTATACGTTAAGTATTATGAATCACGAAGAAGAAGAAAGAATCGAACCCTCCGTTGAAGATACGATTCAACAGGATCCCGACTCTCATCAAATTAAGGAAACAGAGAGATTAGAGCAATTAGCACTTTCTCTGTCGAATATAATGCCTGTTCATGCACTCCCAAAACAAGACTATATACAAGCCACTGTGATTCCAATCCTACTTGAAGGAATAGCGTGGATAATCAAAGAAAGACCCGAGGATCCTGTAGAGGCACTTGCTATGTTCTTGATAAAAAATAACCCGGCTACCCCGCACCTGAATCGAACTATCGACTTGTCGGAATTTGAATAGTTGTAAAAAACAAATAATTATATACTGTAGTTTGAATAAATACACTGTCAATGACAGTCAAAATGTATGATTCAAATCAACAACGTGTCATGAGAGCAGCAAATCTGCTTATCAATTCTGTATCCCATGATGAGTCGAAGATACACATGATGATAGCCCAGGTTGATTTACTTAAGGCTCAAGTTCAGAATTTCTTGCTCAAGAAAGTCAGTTCTGAAATTCCTTTAATGAATACAAATGATTCAATCAAAGCAGAAAAGGCCAGAATTGCTGTTCGTTTGGGTGGTTTTGATTCCAAAGAAAACCATGTTTGGGAAGAGTTAAGCAAAAGGTTTGGTGCTGATATCAAACGTGGTGAACTCACAAATATAGCTATTCTTCTTTCTGAAACATTGAAAATCAAGCTTGATAGAGATGCCAAAAGAAGGAAATGTGTTCTTTTGAAGTGGTTTGATGAAAACTGGGAAATGATATATCCTTTATTGGATTATGTCATTCTTGATGATTTGCCAGAGAATAGAGAATACAGCTCTTCAATGAATAATGAAGATACTGATGAATCATAATATATGATAAATATTTATTTAACAGTCTTCTGAATATGTTTGACGTATGGTATTAATGTGGAAATTGAGCAATTCAATGATACCCTAACCAATCTATGAACTGACAGATACCTTTTAACTCTTTCACTACATTTGGCTGAAAATTCAGATTTTGCATGAGATTCGATTTTTTCGCCAATAGATAACATTCTGTAAAGATGATTCTGATTGGAAAAACAAAGAAGAAGTGCAACTGTGTGGTGAATACCATCTCCAAACCTTGATATAGTATTTTGTGTTGTGAATGTTCTATTTTTTATACAATTTTCTCCTTCCAACACCTCTGTCATACAGAACAAAAATTCAAAAACGGACCATCTCGATGCAAATCCGGTATAAGACTGATAATTTGTTAAAGTTGGTGAAAACTCGAAAAACAAGTCCTGGTTTTGAACATAAAGCTGGTAAAGGATCGTGATACATCTTAAAAGATAGCTTGACTGAATCTCTTTCTCTGAAGGAAAGCTTTCAATTGCATCAACATACTTCGTTGAATATCGAAACATGTTATCAAATAATTCGAACAACTCAGGGATGTGTGCATTATTTTGATCTTGATTCAAAGAATTAACATGTCTCCCCGATATATATAAATTAATTATATCTCTTGATGATCTTTTCATAATAAGAGCTTGGTCAATCATTTCTGACAATGTCATTATCGTTGCAATTTCGGATAATAGGGTGAACATATGATTAATCTCAGAATTATTCAAAAAAGAAGCATATGCTCCAGTAAACCTATCAATTACTTGGGAGCTATTTGCTGATAATTGGGAATCATTTATCCTAAGAATTTGATCTTTGTATATTCTATATAATGAAGAAAATTGATGAAATGTGTCTTCAAGCTCCATAATCAATTGTCCATGAAGCATAGTAATAGCTCCATCATCAATTAGAAAGAAAAGTTCTCGAAATGATTCAATTGAAAGGAATGCAGAAGTCGGATCAAAAATTATCTTGAGTAATTCTCCGGGGTTACCTGTAAAAAGGGGCTCATTTTCAAATGATACCTTGTGTTTTGGAACAATACGAATAGGATTATGATAAACAATTGAATCTGTAATCACACTAGAAACCAAATGATTGGACATATTAATTAACAAAATTGAAGAAAAAGAATCTGGGGTATCAGAATTCTGAACATTTCTTATCATATCAGAGAATGGAAGCAATGGTAAATCGTATTCAATGAATAACTCATGAACACCCTTCAAAATTTGTAGAAGTTTTGATATTGCTATCATGGAGTACATACCAAATTTTGAAGATAGATTAAATATTTGTTGTGCTGCTTCATGAAGCAATTGATTAATTCTTTCTGATATCAATCCTTTTGTATCAATTTGACATCCAAGTACAAAAACTTGGTTCTGTTTAAATACACTTCCCAAACGAGTTATAGAATAATTTTCCATTATCTGAGATGATGGAGAGAAATTTGAAATGTCTGTAAATAAATCTTTTCCAATTGATCTCAATGTCATAAAACGCCTCACAGGAGAGAAAGCAGAATCTGAAATCATCCTCGTAATAGAAATCAAACAAATTCTTGCTTCTTCTTTAATCTCTTCGTAAATGAGTCTTGATTTCAGATAACGAAGTGCCTTTGATGCGGCATCATCATAAATAGAAATTGGATAAAACATGGCATCTGTAAGGTTATGATCATTGAAATGTTCAAGAGAATATGCAGAAAGGACAACTGGTAAGGATGTTGTGACTTTAAAGAAATTTGTATGACACATATCAAGCCAATGTTCCTTGTAATAAAGCTTGGATTGATCAAAAGCTTCATCAAGAGTATCATTAAACCTTAAAAGGAGATCAAAAAACTTGGTTTGCTGAACAAATTCATTTAAGTACCCCTCTTCATGCTTACTTAATGTTCCTCCTTTGAAAAACCCGGCAAGATGTGAAGTTGGTGAATCAGCATCAATTAAACTTTGGATTTGAACTCTTGAAAGCTCTAAAAGTGCTATATTTGGCGGACTTTCAGGGAATACAATCTTCCTCTTTTTCCTGTTTTTAACATGCTGGTCAGTAATTATAAGCTCATCAGAACTCTTAAAGAATCCCAGCATTGTGCGTAGTTTATTCAGTTGATCAAATAAATTCTTATGGTCTTTGTGTTTGTAGATAATTTTAAGAAAATGGCATTGAAAATAAAACTGAATAGTATGTTGTGTGTAAAGATGAATACTCCTTATTATTGCATTCATATTGTTGACGATAAACTCCCTTGTTGATCTACTCTGGAGAAGAAGCATCAGAAAAAGCCTTTTTGTGGTATCTGGTATGTTTTGCATTGCCCATTCGTATTGAAAAAGATATGGATTCTCTGGAGGAGGATTTGGCTTAATTGGAGGTATTGTTAATCGTAATGTCTCAAGTGCTTCAGAAATCATTGAGCTAATCCTACCACTGTTCCTAAAAGTCACAATAAGGTGTTCGCAAAGCCTCTTTGATAGCTCAAGATCGGGATTTTCATTAGTAATGGAGAAAACCATTTGGGTTAATTCACGATAATCATTTTGAGCGATTTCAAGCAATTCTTCAAGAGAATAAGTAATAATATGTGGAAGTTCTACTCCAAGTTTTTCATTCTTTTGCACCAGAAAGATTTTTGGAACAAACTGTTCCAGATTCGGAGCAATTTCGAACATCAGATGTAGTGTTTTATGAACTTTGATGACACTACAAACAAATGCTCGGATTACATTCGAGGGGGGTTTGATTGTCATTTTGGATACTTTGGATTCAGGAATTGACTTTTTTTCTTTGTTATAAAAAAATTCGTAAAAGTTGCACATAAAAACCATTGTCGAAACATATGCATATCTCATTTCTGACGAAACAAAAAGCTCATGTGTTAGACATTTTTGAATATGATCAATTATAATACTAAAAATTTTGTTAACAAGAGGACAAGAAAGCTCGCTTGAGTTTTTTAAAATCAAATCAGTGATTGATTTAGGATTCACTATCCAAACTCTTAGAGATAATATATCTGCCGCAAAAGATTGATCATTCAATAAGTTCATATATAATGATATATCATCTACGAGACCTCTTTTATATGGAATAATATTTTCTAAAGCAATTAGCTTATGAAAAAGCAGACACACTCGATCAAGGAATGTATCGCTATGATTTCCTTTATTCCAAATAGACTCATCGCTAAATAAAATTGCAAAAAACTTGGAAATTTCAATACAATCATTTTTGTGGCTACGGAACCCATCCAATAATGGTGCAAGAATACCTTTAATAATTCCCGAAGCTTCCTGGGATCTAAATGGATCAGAAAAAGATTCGCTGGATTTACCTTTTTTGAGAGACTCGCTAAATCGAAGAAGTGGAAAAGAAATCGATCTCCGAGAATAATAATCAATTAAATAACTCTCTATTATTGCTGATCGCCTCTCTAACTCATGTATAATAGTAACCTCTTTTGAAGAAGACGTTCCTGCTTTAATTGACTGAATTCTATCATAATCATCTTCAGACGGATTTCGCAAAATAACAGATGTGGGAACCGCTCTAGATACTGTTTCAATAATTGGTATCTCATTTAGGTCATTCCATCCATCGATCTGGCCTTTTGATGGTACAATGACAGGCTTCAACATCTACAGTTTACAATTGTAAAAAAAATTGAATTACTAATCCATTTATGTTAATGTATCGACATGTTTTCTCACAAAATATTCACACTTTTGTAGTAATTAGGCATTGGAAAACACAGGAATGTAGATCCTCCATTGATTGAAGGAATTGATGACCCTGTTTAGAGTTTCATTATTGGATATTCGATTTGAGAAAAATGTTCTCACATCAGATGGGCATGTCATCAACAAAAGTTCTTTGGTTTCTTGTGGAGTAATGGTGGAATCGATTGCTATCATAGTTTTATAAATCCAACATGCAAATGGTTCAGATAGATAATTCAACTGAAGTTCTCGGATTTCTTCTGGGATTGATTCGTTTTGCTCCAAAAAACCATCAAATTCGGTGATTTTGCCTAATGATAATATTCCACTCATTGATAGTGACTGAATTTCAAGAGCAGTAAGAGACTGACGCTTTTCAAAACACTTACTAATGTGACTATTAATTTGAGTATATGGAACTAAACTCGATTCCCAATTAAACATATCATATGAAACTTCTTCTGAATTAATCAAAGAAGCTTTCTCTGTGAGAAGAGACAACAAAGAGTAAGCTGTGGTATTTGATGTCTGTTCATAAACAAATAAATCTTTCTCTATAAATCCAGATCTAACAAGATAATCAAGTGTAGAAATGTTAAATGGTCCAATTTGACCAAGTTTTGGGTCGTTAATACTATACATTTCTTTTCGAACAATTCGTTGCTCACCAGACTTTTTTGGGTGACTTTGACTTCGATTTAATGCATTAGAAGACTTCGAATGCCCTTTTTCTGGTAAAACAACTTCATTTCTATCCATGAAAAAAGTGTCGCAAGAATTATAAAAATATCTCTCTGTTGATTATTCTTGGATTGCTGGTAATAATACGACTTAGAGTTCGTTAATGATGAATCAGAGTAAGTATTATTTGAATGATAATTCATTCCTAAGACTCAGTTGTGGTTTGTTTTGAGAAATGATTTATACTTTTATGAGTATCATTTCTGAGGATACTCAATGTTTGTGAAAAATTTGTCAATTATTATAATGAGCGAATGTTCATGGTTACCAAACGAAGAGGAATTAATGACAACTATTTCTGACCCAAAAAAGCAGTCACTTCTGTTGGATATTATTAATACCTTTAAGCCACTCGGAGATGGGGAACTAGAGAAGTTTTTAAAAAAATATAATAGAGAAGGTACAAATAGAGAGAATGAAAATCTCATAAAACTGATCAAAGATATTGGACCTGTTAATTTTGAGATGTTGAATCCTTTGTTTCTACACAGAAAAGCATGGGAAGTCCGATGCATTATCAATGCTGTAATACTTGTTGAAAATACTTTGAATCCAAACAATCAACCTCTAACACTGCCAAGATTCGCTAAAAGAAACAAGAAGGCTTTGTATAAGTTTATTGAAGACAATCTCAACATTATTTCTCCAATATTGGTTGAAATGGAAATAATCAATTAGGTAAGATGCCTTAACACTAAAGAATTACATTTATGAATTTTTGGTTTTTAACATTCCAGTCATTCTATTCTTCTTTTTACAGAACATATTAAGATTTGGATGCAAATCTCAATATTAGAATTAACAATCCCACAAAGTCTGTTATTGATATGTGTAAGATGAATCTATCGTTTCGGTTTGTCACTGACCTGGTAGGATTTTGAAACAATTCTTTATTGATATTTCTTAAGTTCAGAAATAATGTATTATCACAAAATAAGAAT
>Ga0074193_1000916_pt1 | contig 42284 bp, 34 predicted proteins | sample EPASupsiteHSE605_FD_64523 | JGI IMG/M metagenome (GOLD analysis project Ga0074193, IMG submission 64523) | Bioremediated contaminated groundwater from EPA Superfund site, New Mexico - Sample HSE6-05 | ecosystem: Environmental > Aquatic > Deep subsurface > Groundwater > Contaminated ...
AGGGGCGGGAGCGATTGGCGAGAGCATCAAGTATACGCCTGCGGCAAAGGGACAGTGGTCCAAACTGCATCCTGTGCATGACATGGGCAGCGCAACAATACATTTTGTAGAACATAACGACCAGTGGTTGGGAACCTCAAAGATAATAGGCCCAATCAAAAATCCGAGTGAATACGATGGCGGATTTGAACAGATTGCCGCGGGAAAAGTCAGTCAAAGGGGCCAATTGGGGCTTTATAACATGAATACGAAGGATCCTTTTGGTGGTGCAATTATAATGGGAGCCGGGATGGTAGCAGGTTTCCTGGAAGGTATTCCTGCCCCAAAGAAAATGGAGATCCCTGATCCTGAACAAATGTCACAACACATCAAGGATGTTGCCTACTTTTTGCGGGCTGATGACGTAGGTATAGGCAGGATGCCCTCGTATGCCTATTATAGTACCAAATGTATCTATCCGCCTTTTCCGGGGAGACAGTATGTGGAATTTCCCAGGGAACAATTAGTTAGGCCGGTTACCGAACGCCTGCCGTATGCGATCGTGGTCATGATTGACCAGCATTTGGAGACAATGCTCGCTTCGACGGGTTATGACGCAATTAGCATCTCCCAGTCCTTCAGAGGCTATCATGCGACAGGGGTTATTGCTGCTATTATGGCCCAATATATCCGGAATCTGGGATATAACGCCAGGGCAAATTATGCTGTGGATTATAACGGTGTCATGCCGCCTGTTATTATCGCCGCAGGGTTGGGAGAACTATCCCGTACAGGCGATTGCGCGATTCACCCCCGGTTAGGATTCCGCCATAAAGTTGCTGCGGTCACTACGGATTTGCCGCTTGCACCGGATAAGCCAATTGATTTTGGGTTACTCGACTTCTGCCGCATATGCAAGAAATGTGCGGAAAATTGTCCTGCCGGAGCTATTAACATTGATAGTGATATGGGTCAGTATAACGGCTATTTGCGTTGGAACAATGACACGAACAAATGTGCCGAATTTCGGGCTAGTAATGAGGACGGGGTATGCTGCGGACGATGCATGAAGGTCTGTCCCTGGAATTCCAAAGAGGAATCCTGGTTCCATCAAGCTGGTACCTGGATTGGAAGCAAAAGTGAAACATCATCAAAATTATTAAAATCGATTGATGATATGTTCGGGTATGGAACAGAAACCATCGATAAATATAAATGGTGGCTGGAATGGCCGGAACTGTATAAGCTTCCACCTGTAAGCATTCTGACTGAACCTTTGCCGCCGGATCCCATTTTTTCAGCATTAGGGAAAAATAAACCGTAACAATCCGAAAGTTAAAACAATAAGCTGATTGGATGTGAATAAAACGGTGATTAATAAACACGACAGGAAGTTCCAGCTAAGCCGCAGGAATTTTCTCAAAGTCGGTGCTGCAGCCATAGCCTTGGGTGCAGGTGGAGTGGTCAAAACTCCTTCTAAGGCGGCAAATGCGGCGGGAGGAAGTCTGGGGTATACTGCCGCGGCGAAAGGACAATGGTCCAAATTGCATCCGGTACATGACCTCGGCAGTGCCAGCATACGTTATGTAGAAAGCAATGATCAGTGGCTGGGTACCTCAAAAATAGTTGGGAAAATCAAAAATGTCAGTGAAGCAGATAATGGATTTAATCGTGCTACCAGGGGGTTGCTCCCAGATCCCCGGATACAGCTGGCGTCTTTAGCGCTTCCTACCCATCCTTTTCCATTGGCACAGCTGATGACAGTTGTTTTAGTAGGGCCAGACCCTGTAGTTGAAGGACCGGCCGCCCCGAAAAAATTACCGATACCTGATCCTGAGCAGATGTCACAACATATTAAAGATACTGCCTATTTTTTGCGCGCCGACGATGTCGCTATCGGAAAAATGCCTGAGTTCGGATATTATTCTGAGAAGGTTGTTGACCCGGCGGGGCTATTGAACAAACCGGGGTCGGAGTGTGTTAAACCGGTAACAGAACGGCTGCCCTATGTCATCGCCGTGATGGTTGACCAACACTTGGAAACCATGCTGGCTTCGACCGGATATGATGGGATTAGCGGCTCGCAGTCACTAAGGGGTTATCATGCGGTCGCAAACATTGCTGTCATTTTGGCAAGCTATATCCGTGCCCTTGGATATAATGCCCGGGCGAGTCATTTTGTCAATTATGCTGTAGTAATGCCGACGGTTCTCATATCTGCAGGCTTAGGGGAAATGTCCCGGGCCGGTGACTGCACAATTCATCCCCGTTTAGGATACCGGCATAAAGCAGCTGCTGTGACCACTGATTTACCACTGGCACCTGATAAACCAATTGATTTTGGGATCCAGGAGTTTTGCAGGGTATGTAAAAAATGTGCGGAAAACTGCCCGACCCAATCAATTTCGACTGATACGGATCAGACCGAGTACAACGGATATATACGATGGAACCTCAATAGTGATACATGTACTCAACTCAGAATAATTAACGAAAACGGTCAAGGCTGTGGACGGTGTATGAAGGTTTGCCCATGGAACTCCAAAGAGGACTCCTGGTTCCACCAGGCGGGAACATGGGTAGGCAGTCAAAACGAATCTTCTTCGAAATTGCTGAAAGCGATTGACGACATGTTTGGGTACGGAACGGAACAGATAGAGAAATATAAATGGTGGCTGGAGTGGCCCGAATTGTATAAGTATACCCCCCCCGACCTTTCAGGACCTGTCTTTAAACATTAAGTCGCCGGATGCGGGAGTTAGAAATTTGTCAGTTAATAGGTACTATTAGCGGCTGCTGGCAACAAATTTTAATATTTGTTGCCAGCAGTTTATCAAAAATATAAAAATAGTTCTGATATATTTTGTATGTATAGATATATGAGATACCATTACGAGGCAAAACTGTAGGATCTAACCATTATCAAAGAGTAATTAAAAGGAGGATGATTTAAAGTGGTAGATTTAAATGTCCTGACTCAAGCGATGTCCGATTTGGACGAAGACGTGTTAAAAAAGGCCATTGATGAAGTGCTAAGCAAAGACGACAACGCCGCCGAAGCTCAAGAAGTTGTTAAAGCCTGTCAGCAAGGTATGACGCTCGTGGGTGAGCGTTATGATTCGGGCGAGTACTTTATCGGGGACTTGGTCTTCGCCGGGGAAGTGTTGCAAAGTGTAATGGACAAGCTGAAGCCGGCTTTAAGTGCAGGATCCTCAGCAAAAGGCGGAAAAATTGTCCTGGCCACAGTTTTTGGAGATCTTCATGATATCGGCAAAAATATTTTTAGGTCCATGGTTGAAGCCGCAGGTTTCGAGGTGATCGACCTGGGGATCAATGTTCCGGTTAACCAGGTCGTGGACAAGGTAAAAGAGGTTAACCCTGATATTGTCGGATTAAGCGGCGTACTTACTTTGGCGCTGGACAGTATGAAAGAAACAGTTGATGCGCTTACTGAAGCAGGCCTTAGAAATTCAGTCAAGGTGATTATCGGCGGCGTACCGGTTAATGAGAATGTCTGTAAAAGCATAGGGGCCGACGCGTTTTCGACAAACGCCGCTGAAGGCGTCAAAATATGCCAAAGATGGGTGGGTTGATCAATGAGTGAAGCTATGAATCTATATCAAGAACGTTCGAACCGTATTTTCAAGACAATAAATTTGGAACAAGCCGACCGCGTTCCGGTGTTAGGCACTTATGGGACATGGAGTGCCTACTATGCAGGTTACACGCCGGCCCAAGTCGATATCGATCTGGATAAATGTGCGAAGGCCAGTGTGAAAGTAGCCAATGATATTCCGGTAGATATGCTTCATATGGTGTCTAACAAGCCTGCCGCTCTGCTTCAGTCGCTGGGAAGCAAAAGTTATAACTATTTAAGTAAAGATAATATTGTCCAGTATAGTGACGAACAAGCCGGGATGATGAGCGAAGACGAATATCCCGAATTTAATAAAGATCCGTTAAGATTCATTGTTGAAAAGATTTTACCACGAAAATTTGCCGAATTGGCTAAGTCTTCTCCCGCGAAAGACGTCGCTTTGGCCAGAGGTGCCATGCACTTTGCCATTTATGGAGCAAAATCGGGGGGAATAACGGGTGCGCTTGCTCAACAGGGAATGCCTCTCTTAGGGGATGGCTTACTTATTCACCCGATGGATTTAATTGCGGATATGTACCGCGGTATTAAAGGAATGTTCGGGGACATGCGCCGCCGCCCGGAGGAAGTCTTAGAAGCGATTGAAGCCTTACTGCCTGTTATATTGAGGTTTGGTATGGGACAGGTTCATATGGTGCCGCCGAAAGCGACCCCCAAAGTGCTTTTTCTCCCAATGCATTTGCCAACCATGATGAAACTGGCGGATTTTGACAAGTTTTACTGGCCGGCCTTTAAAAAGATGATGGACTTTTTTGCTGCTCAAAACGTCTGTGTTCTTGGATTCTATGAAGGCGACTGGTCACGCTATTATGATCATCTTCAAGAATTGCCGGCGAAGAAATCATTTGGCTGGTTTGAACATGCAAATTTCAAAGAAATTAAGCAAAGTTTGAAAGATACCATGTGCATTGTTGGACTTTTCCCGGCGACTTTACTGCAATATGGAACTGAACAAGAATGTATTGCCAAGGCCAAGGAAATATTGGATATAATGGCCCCCGGCGGCGGATACATTTTTGCCACCGATAGGGAACTGATTGCAGCACAGGATGGCAAATCAGAAAACATTATCGCTGTAAATAAATTTGTTATGGAGTATGGTATTTATTAATAGGAGGTGCGCCTTGCAATGGAAGAAAAATTATTGATCTCTTGGAGTGAAATACTTAAACAGCACCCGGAACTTGCAGACCAAGATCCCGCTATTGGAATGAGTTGGGATATGGGGCAGGAAATGGTTTTCAGCTATTTGTTTATGCTGGCAATCTTTTAAAACAAAGAAAATGCGGAAACCTAATAAACTAGTCTTAAAATCATATGACACACTGTTATTAATTCCATTTCGTTAGAGAAATGGAATTTTGTTTTGTTCCATTTGTCTACAGCTATGTTAGTGGGCCTGAGAACGGATCTTTTGTTTTAGCAGTTATACTTTTAGGTATTGGCTAATATTTTTGATAAAAATTTTTTTCCAGATGTATCGTTTTAGTTATATAACTAAACTTCCAATAAAATCATTTAATACAATGTACCTATAGTCATAAAAATGACTTAATTATCAAAAGGGAGGTGAAAATGATGGGTACATTCTTAATTTTTTTAGCAGGTGTATTATTCTTAGCGGGTATTTTATTTATTAAACCTCGTGCTAAACGTGAACAAATGTGGAAAACAGTAGTAAATTGGGCCCTATTTGTTATTTGGTATGGGATTACCTGGATGGGGATTTCCTTTGTCTACATTAACGCATCGGTTGGGCATGTCAAAGCCACAAGCACAGCGATATTCCTGTTTCTGGGGATATCTGTGGTTCTTGCCGTTGTTCAAGCCCGCCTGCTGGGCTTCATTGGTGTGAAAAAAGCGGGGAATACAGGTGAATTACAAGCTTGATAGGATGTGAAAATACGGTGATTAATGAACAAGAGAAAAAGTATCAGCTAAGCCGCAGGAATTTTCTCAAAGCCGGCGTTGCAGCCTCTGCAATGGGAGTGATTGGAGCAATCGCAGCTCCAGCCAAAGTGGCCAACGCAGCCGGAGCAAGTCTGAAGTATACTGCTGCAACGAAGGGACAATGGTCAAAACTTCATCCGGAACATGACTACGGCAGTGCTACAGTACGTTTTGTAGAAAGCAATGATCAGTGGTTGGGTACCACAAAAATTGTCGGAAAAGTTAAGAACTTCAGCGAAGCTGATATGGGATTCAATTTGGCTACCAGGGGGCTGCTTCCTAATAAAAAGACACAAGCGGCGTCTTTGAGTTTCTTTTTCAGGCATCCTTTTGGAGCGGCAATAGCCAATGCAGGCATGTTTGTTGCTCCGCCCGCTGCGGTAGAAGGAAAGCCGTCTCCCAAAAAACTGGAGATCCCTGATCCGGAACAAATGTCACAACATATTAAAGATGCTGCCTATTTTCTTCGTGCTGACGAAGTAGGTATCGGTAAGATGCCGGAATATGCATACTATTCCCAGAAACTCACGGATAAGGCTGGTTTGATGACCAAGCCTGTAGAAGAATGTGTCATACCGGTAACAGAACGCTTGCCTTACGTGATCGTCGTGATGGTCGACCAAAATCTCCAAACTATGCTGGGATCGACCGGGTATGATGGAATCAGCGGTGCAATGTCTATGAAGAGTTATCATGCAACCGGTAATATAGCAGTTATCTTAGCCACTTATATCCGGAGCCTTGGATATAATGCCAGAGCAAATCATGCGTTTAATTATAATGCCGTCATGCCGCCCGCAGTTATTTCAGCGGGGTTAGGGGAGCTTTCCCGTACCGGAGACTGCTCAATTCATCCCCGCTTGGGGTTCCGGCATAAGGTTGCTGCGGTTACCACCGATTTGCCGCTGGCGCCCGACAAACCAATTGACTTTGGCCTTCAGGATTTCTGCAGAGTATGTAAAAAATGCGCTGAAAACTGTCCAAACCAATCCATTACCTATGATTCTGATCTTGTGGAGTACAACGGATACCTGCGTTGGAACAGCGATATGAGAAAATGTGCAGAATTCAGGATACTTAACGAAGACGGAGTATCCTGCGGACGATGCATGAAGGTCTGCCCCTGGAACTCCAAGGAGGATTCCTGGTTCCACCAGGCTGGAACTTGGATTGGAAGTAAAAATGGAGCTTCCGCAAAATTGCTAAAAACAATTGACGATATGTTTGGGTACGGCACAGAAAGCATCGATAAATACAGATGGTGGCTGGAGTGGCCGGAGATGTACAAGTATCCGGCGGTTGCTCAAGCGCCACAGACGCATTAATAATTAAAGGTCCTCTGTAAAATGTTGGGGCATCCCCCTAAACAAGAATAATTCTAAATTCATGTAATGCTGGTAATAGCCCTTACAGACTATTATCAGCATTTTTATAAATCTTGCTGCGGATGGCACCATGTCGTAGTATCTAGCCTATTAACCCATCCTATAGAGAATGTGGGACCTGAATAACCATTCGTATAAGGAACTCTCTTTCTTAAATCATTTTCTGTGCTTAACATAAGGAACAGCTAGATGGTTTTTACGAGCTTTTGCTGGACTAATATTGACACTAACTCTACAAACAATTATTATTTATTTTAGGATGTATTAAATTTGCATCTAGTGATAATCTATAAACAGGGAATTTCTTAATGTCTTTGTGAATTCATACTAATCATATAAAATGGAGGAGATAAAAATGCAATTAATTTTTGGAATGATTACCCCAACTGTAGCTGTAATAGGTTTGGTCATCGCCCTAGTCATATTTGGACCAGGAAAGCTGCCCCAATTAGGAAAAGCTTTAGGCGGGGGTATCAAGGAATTCAGGGATGCCTCTGTTGAGGGTGAAAAGGAAGGAAGCGAAACAATAAAAGAGGCATAGTATAACGCAATAAAATATTATTTAAATGCAAATAGAGGAAAATTTAGCATGTACCATAGAAAGAGCTTTAGGGTACTTTTATTTCTATTGATCATTATCGGTTTATCATCTTGGCAAGGTTATGAGTATTATCAACGTAATGTTAATTATCAAGAAACTAAATTGTTTTTTGACACAGAAGTATATGTTGAGGCTCATGGCTGGGGAGCAAAGAAGGCAGTAACTGAAGCTCTCGGCATTATGGAAGAACTAGATTCCAAGCTTAATAAGTTCTCGCCTGATAGTGAAATATACGCTATCAATATTCATGCAGGAGAACAACCTGTCACGGTATCGGAACTAACCTTTGGTGTTATTGAACAGTCCTTGAAAATTGCGGATTTAAGCAATGGTGCATTTGATCCAACCATTGGTCCTTTAATTAAATTGTGGGGATTTGGAGAAGACGGCATTCAGAAATCTGTACCGCCACAGGAACAGATTGCCCAAACAATTCATCTCGTTGATTACAAGAAAGTAATATTGAATAAAGAACAAAGGACCGTTTTTTTAGTTGAAAAGGGGATGAGCTTAGACCTCGGAGCGATTGCTAAGGGTTATGCCGTAAGCAAAGCACTCGATGCTTTTAAGGATCGTAATATTCCATCAGGGATGGTATCAGCAGGCGGGAATATTTATGTCATAGGCAAAAAAGATGGAGAGATACCTTGGCACATCGGAATTAGAGATCCTTTAAACAAAGGACAAATTATTGGCTATGTTGAATTAGAGGATCTCACAATCGATACATCAGGTAACTATGAACGGTTTTTCACTGTTGACGGAATACAATACAGTCATATTCTTGATCCTCGTACTGGATATCCTTCGAAAGGGGTCAGCGGTTGTACTGTCGTCACGGAGAATCCGATAATGGCGGATGCTTTGGCTACAGCAGCTTTCGTATTAGGTCCTGAAAAGGGCCTGCAAATAATCGAAAAGAATAACGCATGGGGCCTGATCATTGATACTGACGGTAAGATGGTATTATCCGCTAAAATGAAAGAAATGTTTAAACCAGAGACTCCTGAGTAGACCGTATTTGGAAGAATTAGTTTTAATTAGATCAGGAAAAGGAAGGGGTTTGTACTGTGCAACGTAGGAAAAAGCAAAGTGACGAAATGTCTTTCTTTGGCCACTTTAAAGAAATGCGCAAAGTGCTTTTATTTTCTGCATATGCGATTGCTATTGGAGCAATACTAGGATGGGTGTTCAGTGATTATGCATTTCGTTTCCTGGCTATACCAATGTCCGGTCTCAGTGAAGTGCATTTTATTACGACAACACCGATGGAACCATTAATGGTTAAATTAAAAGTATCACTCATTTTGGGTGTAGTTGTGGCTTTGCCCATCATCCTATGGCAGTTATGGAGTTTTATCCTGCCTGCTTTGAAATCGAATGAACGAAAATATCTCTATTTTATCTTTCCTTCATCTCTTCTTCTTTTTTTTGCAGGCGCAGCTTTTGTTATTTTATTTGTGCTGCCTATCTGCTTAAAGTTTCTACTTTTGGCAGGGATAGGCGCAATTGATACAACACCATTTGTCACCAAGTCTTCCTATATTAATTTTGTTTTCACTTTGGCACTTAGCTTCGGGTTATTTTTCCAACTGCCCATTGTATTGATACTGTTAATTCGAATAGGCGTCATATCTCCTCAGGCTCTCGCAAAATATAGGAAATGGGCCTTTTTTGTGATTGTGATATTGGCTGTTGTTCTTTCTCCAACTCCCGATCTGATGACCCAGGTTTTGATCATCGGTCCGATGTATCTTCTCTATGAAATCAGTATTTGGGTAGGCTATATTGTAGTAAGAAGAAGAACAAAAATGCTGAAGCGAGAAGAGGAAGAGGTGAGTTAAATGGGTTTAACAGAAATTGCATTAATCTTATTTGTCGCCTTGATTCTTTTTGGCCCCGATGATTTGCCCGTAATTGCAAATACAATTGGAAAATTGGTTAGACAAGGTCGCAAGATGATGAACGAATTGACAAGAGAATTTTCAAATACGATTAGTATGCAGAGTGACACGATAATGGACAGCTTAAAGGATACATCTCCCAAAGAAAAGGTTTCCCAAGAAGAGCCTAAACAAAAGGAAGACACGAATGTGTTACAGAGCAATGATCAAGAAGCAGAGAAAAAAGCTGAGGATAATGGGGTCGCTGTAAAACATGATGGAACCAATGAAGTCGACCCTATGTGAAGGATAATTTAAAAGGCATGATGCACTTAGAAGATGATCTCTGTCTTGCGCGGGGGTCATCTTTTTATGATTTAGCTCAACTTTCATATTGTGCTTCTGCATGCTGAATCGGCAAGACGATTCATTAGACTGAAAATAACCAATCACCACGGATGGCATGGAAAACGTCGAGCGCATAGTGGTATAATTGATTTATGGAAGAATGGCAAAACCATCGGAAAATACTTCATATCGATATGGATGCTTTCTATGCCGCGGTAGAACAGAGAGATCATCCAGTCTTACTCGGAAAGCCTGTTATCGTGGGCGGCAAGCCAAACAGCCGGGGTGTTGTTTCTGCTGCTTCTTATGAGGCCCGTAAATTTGGCATCCATTCTGCGATGCCCATGACCGAGGCCTTCAGACGCTGTCCGCAGGCCGCATTTCTCCCTGTCAATATGCAAAAATATCAGGAAGCCTCAGACCAGATACACGAAATATTTTTGTCCTACACGCCGCTCGTCGAGCCTTTGTCCCTTGATGAAGCTTTTTTGGACGTTACGCGATCAACGGCTCTTTTTGGATTTGCCCAAGATATCGCCGTGCTGATCAAACAACGTATCCGGCAGGAACTTGGCCTGACGGCTTCAGTGGGTTTGGCCCCCAATAAGTTCCTCGCCAAGATTGCTTCCGATCTGCAAAAGCCGGACGGCTTTGTCGTTGTCCCTCCGGATAAAGTACAGGAGTTTCTCGATCCTCTGGCAGTGGAAAGAGTGTGGGGGGTCGGCATCAAAACGGCGGAACAGCTGCATGAGCTTCGGGTCAAAACAGTGAAAGATCTGCGCGCTTTGGATGAAAGTGCTCTCTCGAAACGATTTGGTGTCATGGGCAAACAGCTTTACGAACTCGCCCGAGGTATTGACAACCGCTCCGTAGAAACCGACAGAATGGCGAAATCCGTTGGCAGGGAGACGACATTCCCATCAGATATTGCTGATGTCGACGTACTTGAAAAAGAGCTGCTGAAGCTTGCGGTGGATGTCGGAAGACGCCTGCGCAAACATGCGCTGAGAGCGAAAACAATTACGTTGAAAGCACGTTATCCAGATTTCAGAACCCTGTCCCGTTCCAGCACACTCCCTCAAGCCACAGATCTGGATGATCTGATCTACCATGAAGCCTGTACTCTCTTACGCGGGCTCTCCATGAATCAGCCGCTTAGACTAATTGGAATTACCTTGAATAACTTAACGGATCAAACTGAGCAACTGACGTTGTTTGATGAATCTCAAAAAGATATGGGAAACCTGACAAAAGTGATTGATCAAGTTAACACGAAATATGGAAAGAACAGTATCACAAGGGCACGATTACTATAATGAAGAGTGAGGAGCGAGATTCAACCTTCAATTTATGAATAGGTCCTAAGCCTAAAAAAAGTTAGCAGGAGGTACGCAATGGAAAGGGTCTTGATCAGAACAAATCGTTTAAGCAAAAGGTATGGTTCAGTGCCGGTTGTCAACGATCTAAACCTGGAGGTAAGACGCGGAGAGATTTTCGGTTTTTTGGGACCGAACGGTGCCGGTAAAACAACAACGATTAAAATGCTTACTGGATTGCTGGATCCCAGCGAGGGAGAGATATCCATCTGTGATTACGATATCCGCAGGCAGCCCACTCAGGCCAAAGCCTTAATGGCTTATGTACCGGATCAGCCAAAATTGTATAACAAACTGTCAGCCCGTGAATTTTTGAACCTTATTTCAGCCCTATACCGGGTCCCAAAAGGCATTGCCAAAGAGCGTGCTGAGCAGCTCTTAGGAATGTTCGGTCTCATGGAGCGTGCAGATGAGCTGTTAGAGGGCTACTCTCACGGTATGAGACAAAAGGTTGTTCTGGCGGGGGCCTTGATTCATCAGCCCAAGGTGATTCTTTTAGATGAGCCGACTGTGGGTCTTGACCCAGCGAGCGCACGCCTCCTTAAAGATATTCTTCAGGAAATGGCCCGGCAGGGTGCTGCGGTATTTGTTTCGACCCATATTCTTGAGATTGCCGAGAGAATGTGCCATCGGGTCGGTATTCTGAAAGATGGCAGTCTGATCGCGCAGGGCAGCCCTGAAGAACTCCGGCAAAAAGTTGGGCACGGTGGGGAAAGCCTGGAAGATATTTTCCTGGAACTTACCGGAGTCCGTGAGAATGCTGAATTAATCAAAAGCCTGGAGGAGGAATAAACGGTGAAAATGATCATACCGCCGCCTCTGGATACCCCGCCTGCGGAAAAGTCGTTTGTTCAGGATTTTGTCCTGCTGCTAACAAATCAGCTGCGGGTGACACTTAACACGCTGAAACATCAACGAAAGAGAACTTTCATCGGAATGGGTATCTTGATGATTGTGTTTTTGAGTTTTCTGATTTCCATGGGGGCCGTATCCTATGGAATGTTGAAATCAATGCAGCCTGAGACCGTTCAGGGTTTTCTCTCCTTGTTCTTTCTGGTGGGACTGGCCAGCCAGATCTTCTTTGGTCTTACGGCAGCTTTTGCAGCGCTGTATATGTCCGAAGATTTGGAACTTCTTTTCATGGCACCGGTTCCTCTCCGGGTCGTTTTTGCCGTAAAAACAGTCTCTGTACTTATGAGCAATTTTTTAGTTGCGGTCTTATTTGCTTTTTTGCCGGGGGTGTTCTGTGGTTTGCTTTTTGAGGCCAAAGCATCCTATTATCTTCTTGTCTTCCTTTCAGGCTGCGGTTTATGGCTTACCGGGACAGCTCTGGCCGAACTGCTGAACCTTTTGGTCATGCGTATTGTTCCACCTCACAGGAGCAAAGAAGCCGTTGGATTGATGGGAGCGCTGGCAGGCGTCTTGATCGCGTTAGTGTTTCAGATTCCGGGAATGATGCTGGGCAGCCAAGGCAAACTGGATATCGGGGCCATGCTGGCAGGCAAAGAGCAGCTGCTTGGCGTCATGAACTTTTTCCCGTCGGGATGGGCTTCACTTGCTTTAACCAGCGGAATATCCGACAGCTTTGCAGCTGGACTGGGATGGAATCTCCTAATCCTTATTTTCAGTGCGTTCCTTTTCCTGATTGCCTTGATTCTTTTGGAACGGGGATTCCGGCAGGGCTTCATTTCCATCAGCCAGGGAGATGGCGGAAGACGGCGCAAAAAACGTTCGGTTTCCAGCGTTGATACGACGAACCGCCAACAGGAAAAGATTTTCTTCGAGACTGTTGGACAGGATCAGGAAACAGTAGTCTTGCCGGCCTCGAGGAGGGCAGGCATGTGGGCCGTGGCCAAAAAAGATCTGCTGTCCTTGAAAAGGGATACCAGAGAATGGTTTGGCTATTTGATCCCTCTGATCATTATGGCCTTCTTTGTGGTTCAGTTCCTGTTCAATGCTTCGGCATCAAGTGTTTCCAGTTTGGTCATGGTTCTTATCATGTATACGATTATGTTCAGCGGCAATTTAGCCCTGCAAGCGTTTGGCAGAGAAGGGGAGTCCGACTGGCTGCTAAATAGTGTGCCCCTGGCAGGGTGGCCTGTCGTCTGGGGGAAATTAACTGCAGCCGTGCTTCCCACGTTACTATTGATGGAGGCTCTTCTGGTTGGCACTTCATTGGCAGTCGGAGTTTCAACGAGCCTAACGCTTATCCTGGCGCTGGCGGCGATTTTCTTAAGCCTGGGTTCCAGTGCCATCGGGCTGTATTATTCCATCAAGAACTGCCGTTATAACCCGGACAAACCACAAATGCGGATATCGCCAAGTGCTTCCCTAATGATGTATCTAATCAATTTTTGTTTCATCCTTATTTTGGGTTTAAGTCTATGTTATTTATTCCCTCCTGCCGAATTGGTCTCAGCGCTTCGGATGCTCCCACCGGCCACCTTCGAATGGAATGTACAGTCAGGACTGCTCGGCGGGTTGTATTTTCTCAGCCGTCCGTTATTTTGGCCGGTTCTGTTCCGGATATCGCTCGGAATTTTGTTGACCGGCGGGCTATGGTCACTCATCTTCTTCGGATTTATGGCTGCGACAGTCCGGCAAAGCCGCAAAGGCTTCAGGGTGGAACTCGTGACGACCAGCAGCAAGAACCGGCTCAGATAATGAACAAGCATGAAAAGTAAATGACCCTAATACCCAGGGCTTAAAGTCAGAAACCTGTGCGACAACCTGACAGTATTGTTCCATTAATTGCTGATTATCTAATTTGTAGGTATGCAGGCTGAGATCATTCCGACGAATATAAGCAAAATTGTATTTATCAATCGCATAAATTTTGATGCCGTTTTTGGTGCAGTCTGCACCAAATTGTTCGTCCGCAATATTGGCATCAATAAACTGTATTTTTTCAAAAATATTCTTCTTCATAAAAAGGGTACAGCCGATAAGATAGTCAACATAGCTGTTTTCTCTGCCAGGATGCAAAAGTGCCAGGATTTTTTGCTCTTCAAAGAAGACAAAGTGCGTTTTCTTTCCGAAAACACCCGCCTCGCTGGAAGGCGCTATTTTCATAAAATCATTCAAGTATTCTGGAGCATAATAATCGTCATGATCAAAATTAGCGATGTAGGGATAATGGGTCTGCCCGACAGCATAATTTAAACACGTTCCTGCCGAGCAGCTTTCAGGCAGCTGAATGATCCTTACATGAGGATGCAATTCCGCTCTCTTGTAAAAGTCGGAAAGATTAATACCGGGGCCATTCAGGATGATAATAAGTTCCTTGATAGGGTAGGTTTGTCTGGCATAATTCGCGAAGATATTGTCCAGGTAAAAAGGGAAGTGAGTACAGGTAATAATGGATATTCCATCCGGCTTTGTCATTGGCGGCTCCCTAATTAAATGATTCTATTCGATATTTGTCTGATTGTTCAATTATTTGATTACACGTATTGTTCTATGATTGATACTCTGTCTCTCATTTGTTTTTCAAAGTCAAAGATTTCTCTGAATTTTGCCTGCCCGCACGTCGACATGCTGTATAACTTTTCGGGGCTTTGGTAATATTCCATAATACTGTCAGCAATCTTGCCGGCATCAGCGTGGATAATAAAAAGGTCCTTTTTGTGTTCAAAATGGTCGTTCATGTTCAGTTCGTCGGTACAGAAAACAGCAACGTTGTGCAAAGCAGCATCGATGCAGCAGCCTGTAGGGAAGCCGTCAAAGTTCTTACCCGGTATCAGGACAAAAGGAAGATTCGGTGAAACGATCATGTCCATTCCGGAAAAGAATTGCGGGAAAAAGCTTTTATCTCTAAGACCATAAAATGCGATCCGGCTGCCCAACTCACTGACATCAATTTCATCCCGGTCAAAATTGCCAACGACATGAAACCTGATATCCTCTGTTACTGAAGCGAGCTTTTTGCACATCTCGATAAAAATGGGATACCCCTTATCCATTCCCGTTGGCATATATTTGTGAGCCACAAAGCAGATGTCGAGCGTATTTTTATCTTTTCTGTAGAATCTCTTGGGCACGGTCGTGTGGAAATACTCCGGATACGTCACCATCCCATAAATATAGGCAATCTTGTCCGGCGTAACAAAACCGCGGCTGGTAATATAGTCGTACGTCCTCTTCTGCGTAACAATGACTTTTCTCAAAAGAGGGGATTGCAGGACTTTGATCAGCCTGGCATCAATTTCGTCATCATTGATCCAAAATCCCCCTCCGGGATAGAGTTCAAATATAAACGGCGTGTTAAACATTTCATAGACAAAATGAAAAGCAGCAGCGTTACTTAAAAATACCATATAATACAGCGCGTAAGACTGGCCGGTCCAGTCAAATTGGGTAAATGGCTTTACTTTATCCTTATACTGCGGATATACGGCAGCATATTCATGATGATGCATGTCATATCTGGTCGCATACACTTCACAGTTCGGATACTTCTCCAAATAGTAATTAAATTCGGATATCCTAAAACCCGTCGTCAGATTAGGGAAATAGTCATCGAGAATTGCTATTTTTTTTTGATTAATTGTATTCATTAATTTTTGTCCTTTCATTCTTCTTAGCATTATTCTTAGCAAATTTTTTTTAATTTCTATTTCTCTAGAGTAACGTTGATTTCATTAGCTCTAGACCAAGTCTCTATAATTATTAATGGATAGCCAGCATTGAGCGGGGCATGGAGTGTGAAGCGCCGGATTTACGAATCAATCTATTAGTTGGCATTACTTACATAGAAGTTGAAATTCTCCAGGGCCCAATCCATATGGTAAAGGCGATTCTTGTAGGATTCCGGATCATGAATTGATGCGCAGTATACTGTTCGCTTACCTTCACGAAGTTCCTTGAAGCATTCAAGGTATTTCCACCCGTGGGTCAAGACAAAGGATTCATTCTTATGCTTGGTATTTCTAAGGTCAAAGCAAGTAAGATTTATTCTATTGCAGATGCACCATCGGCTGCCCTCACAGGTCGCACAAGGTACAGTCTGGAGCATATCGATCGGGATGTCGATTGCATATCCTGCTTTAAACGGCGTATATTTATTAATTCTGAGTGACAGTTCGGCATCCCCGTAGCCGTTTTCCTCGGACCAATAGCCGATAAGGTTAATAAGTTCAGGTCTTAGGATCTGGCATTGCCCGGGTACAAAATCAAGGACATTGCCGACCTCAGTATGCATTAACTGCAGGTAGCTTACACCGCTTCTCTCTTGAACGGAAACCTCCGGATAATAGGCTGGATACGGATGGGACCTGGCCAACCCCAACAGCCCTACCTCCGGGAAAGCCTTAAATATTTTCATAAACCGGCTTATCCAATCCGGGACATAAAAATACACATCACTTTCGAGGACAATAAAATACTGGTCTGGTTTTCTGCGGGCCAGATTGTAATTAAGCGCGTAAATGGGACCATAATTTACGGGTAGCCTCGTTTTAGATTTGATGCGACTGTCGTTAAGACTTTGAATATAATCCCATGTTCCGTCCTGCGAATTGCTGTCAATGATATGGAGTTCAAAATCATCTGTGGTATTGAAAAGGGAGTTTAAATTTCTGGCATTTAACCCCAGTCTGTGAAATGTCGAATAGGTGATAAAAGGTGGTGTCATAAATTTATTCTACCTCCAATTTTTTTCAATAACATCATATGTCGTTCTGTGGACAAGAGGTTACAAAAATGTCCTCAATTTTATGTTGCTATAAAAAGCTTGGTATTCAATTCCGGTGCCAAGAAAATACAGTATTCATGAAAGGGTGGCGTTCAGATATTTTATCTTCAGCGATTCCCATGATATAATGCTATTTGGAGAATTCTATTCCATCGATTTTACTCCTTAGATCATTTTACTTAGTTACGGCAAACAGGCTGATGATCAGCCGATCGAAATAAGAATAACGGAGGGATCCGCGTGCAGCAGAATGTGTATATTATCCTGGCCAATGGCCAGGTTTTTAAAGGGAAGCCTTTCGGGGCGGCAGGAGAGGCAGTCGGTGAGATTGTCTTTACTACTGCAATGACCGGATATCTAGAAACCCTGACTGACCCGAGCTATTACGGGCAGATTGTGGTTCAGACGTTCCCTTTGATCGGAAATTATGGGATTATTCCGGACGATTTTGAAAGTGATTCCCCAAAATTGAAAGCCTATGTTGTCCGGGAGTGGTGTCAAGTTCCTTCCAACTTTCGCTGTGAGGGTGAGCTTGACGCTTTTTTAAGAGCACAGAATATTGTCGGGGTTTATGGGGTTGACACCCGGGAACTGACGAAGATCATTCGCGAGGTCGGCGTAATGAACGCCAAAATCACCGCAACCCTGGACAATCTTGAAAAAGATCTGGCAGAGATTAATCAGTATAAAATTACGGACGCTGTCCAGACAGTATCGGACAGGAAGACTATCTCTGTAGGGGACGCAGTTGCAGGTAGGAAAACAGATAAAGCTAAGGACACAACAGTTGCCGGAGATACAACGGGTACCAAAGAAGTAACCGGCAAATACCGTGTGGCCTTGTGGGATTTTGGTGCGAAGGAGAATATCCGCCGCGAGCTCATCAAACGTGGCTGTGAGGTCATCACGGTGTCTGCGGAGGCATCCGCCGAAAGTATTCTCAATCTGAAACCGGACGGGATCATGCTTTCCAACGGGCCGGGCGATCCGGCCGACAATCCGGTGATTATTAAGGAACTGACGAAGCTGTCCGCATCAGGCTTGCCGATCTTTGGAATTTGCCTTGGACACCAGCTGCTGGCCCTGGCGCAGGGTGCCAAGACGTCCAAGCTGAAATACGGGCACCGGGGCGCCAATCAGCCGGTGAAGGATTTGAAAACCGGTAGGGTCTACATTACAAGCCAGAACCATGGCTATGCGGTTGTTGCCAACAGCCTTCCTGCTCATGCCCGCATGCGTTTCCAGAATGCCAATGACGGGACTTGCGAAGGAATTGAATATCTGAATATGCCAGCTTTCTCGGCACAGTTTCATCCGGAAGCTTCGGCAGGACCCTTGGATACCAGCTATTTATTTGATCAATTTATCGATTTGATGAGGAAGGACTGCTTAACATGCCGTTAAATCAAGAAATAAAAAAAGTACTGGTCATTGGCTCAGGACCGATTGTCATCGGACAGGCTGCTGAATTTGATTACGCGGGAACCCAGGCGTGCAGGGCCTTGAAAGAAGAGGGGCTGGAAGTTGTTCTGATCAACTCTAATCCAGCAACGATCATGACGGATAACGCGATGGCCGATCAGATCTACATTGAGCCTTTAACACTGGAGACCATCAAAAGAATCATCATCAAGGAAAGACCTGACAGCATTTTATCCACGCTGGGCGGTCAGACCGGCCTGACACTTTCCATGCAGCTTGCCAAAGAAGGATTTCTAGAAAAACAAGGCGTCAAACTTCTGGGCGCGAATCCGGAAACGATCGATAAGGCTGAAGACCGGCAGATGTTTAAGGATACCATGGCATCCATCGGCGAGCCTGTCATCCCTTCGCTGGTCGTGACGGATGTCCCTGCGGCCCTTGCCTTTGCGGAGGAGATATCCTATCCGGTCATTGTTCGGCCAGCCTTTACACTGGGTGGAACAGGCGGAGGGATTGCCTATAATGAAACGGAGCTGCAGGAGACTGCTGCCAACGGTCTCAGGCTTTCACCGATTACCCAGGTCCTGATTGAAAAATGTATTTCCGGGTGGAAAGAAATCGAATTTGAAGTGATGCGGGACCGGGTGGGGAATGTTATTACCGTCTGCAGTATGGAGAATTTCGACCCGGTCGGGGTGCATACCGGGGACAGCATCGTTATTGCGCCGGCCGTTACACTTTCGGACAAAGAATATCAAATGCTGCGCTCAGCTGCCTTGAATATCATTACGGCCCTGGAAGTGGAAGGCGGCTGCAATTGTCAGTTCGCGCTACATCCAGACAGCTTTGACTATGCCGTCATTGAGGTGAACCCGAGGGTATCCCGTTCCTCGGCTCTGGCTTCAAAGGCGACGGGATATCCGATTGCCAAGGTGGCTGCGAAAATCGCTGTGGGCTATACGCTCGATGAGATTAAGAATGCTGTTACCGGGAAAACCTATGCGTGTTTTGAACCGGCGCTCGACTATATCGTGGTGAAACTGCCCAAGTGGCCGTTTGATAAATTTGTCTATGCGAAACGTACGTTGGGTACGCAGATGAAAGCAACCGGTGAAGTGATGGCGATCGGCGTGAGCTTTGAGCAGGCCATTATGAAAGCGGTCAGGGGAGCGGAGATTTCCCTGGACAGCTTGAACCTGCCCAAACTCAAGAAACTGACGGATGCCGAGATTGAAAAGCTGCTTGCAGTGTGTAACGATGAACGGCTATTTGTGATATTTGAAGCGCTACAAAGGGGCATTTCCTGCGAATTGATTCATGAAATTACCCTGATTGACCTCTGGTTTTTATACAAACTTGCCCATCTTGCAGCTCTAGAGAAAGAGCTTGCCAATGGACCTTTGACACAGGAGCTTTATGAAGAGGCTAAAAAGATTGGGTATCCCGATAAAGTGATTGAACGGCTTTCAGGGTGCAATATTGAACGGGGTATCGCGCAGGGGACCTACCAGAAGCGCTGGGCTTCTTATAAAATGGTCGATACCTGCGCAGCCGAATTTGAGGCGGAGACCCCGTATTTTTACTCGACGTATGATGAAACCAATGAGGCTGAGCAGTTTATCAAAGCCAGGAACAGCAGCAAGAAGACAATTATTGTCTTTGGCTCCGGCCCGATCCGGATCGGCCAGGGGATCGAGTTTGACTATGCTTCCGTACATTGTGTGTGGGCGCTGAAAAAAGCAGGCTATGAGGTCGTGATCGTCAACAATAACCCTGAGACCGTATCGACCGATTTTGACACGGCCGACCGGCTGTATTTTGAACCGCTGACCAATGAGGACGTTCTGAATGTGATTCATACGGAACAGCCCTATGGCGTCGTCGTAGCTTTTGGCGGACAAACGGCCATTAAGCTGACGAAGTTCCTGGAGGCCCAGGGGGTACTGATTCTAGGCACACCGGCTGACAGCATCGATGCGGCCGAGGACAGGGAACGGTTTGACGCTTTGTTGGAACGACTCTCCATTAAACGGCCTCAGGGACATACTGTGATGAACACTAATGAAGCGCTGCAGGCGGCGAATAAGCTCGGCTATCCGGTTCTGATGCGCCCTTCCTATGTGCTTGGCGGACAAAATATGATTATTGCGTTTAGTGATCAGGATATCTGTGAATACATGGACATTATCCTAACTTACAACATCGAAAATCCCGTACTGATCGATAAGTACCTGTCAGGTATTGAAATCGAAGTCGATGCGATCTGTGACGGTGAAGAGATTCTGATCCCCGGGATCATGGAGCATATTGAGCGGGCCGGTATCCATTCCGGTGATTCGATTGCGGTCTATCCCGCCTGGAACTTAAGCGGAGAGCTGACGGAACGGGTCATTGACTATTCCAGAAAACTGGCCCTGGCCTTAAACACCCAGGGGCTGGTCAATATTCAGTATGTCGTTCATGCCGGAGAAATTTACGTGATTGAAGTCAACCCGCGTTCCTCAAGGACGATCCCGTATATCAGCAAAGTGACCGGCGTGCCGATGGTTGACCTCGCAACCCGGGCCATGCTTGGCGAAAAACTGACCGATATGGGCTTTGGCACAGGGCTGTATAAAACCCCGCCTTATGTCGCGGTCAAGGTTCCGGTATTTTCGTTTGAAAAACTGATCGACGTCGATGTGCAGCTGGGCCCGGAGATGAAGTCGACGGGCGAGGTGCTGGGTATCGGCAAATCGCTGGCCGAGGCGCTTTATAAGGGACTGGTGGCTGCCGGGTATAAGATGGTGAAGCAGGGTGGCGTTTTAATTACGGTTCGCAACGGCGATAAGCCGGAGATGGTTGATATCGCCAGGAAATACAGCGAGCTGGGCTTTAAACTCTATGCGACCGGCGGAACGGCCAAAGTGCTGGAGCAAGCGGGTCTGCAGGTAATTTCGGTCAAGAAGATTCATGAATCAGAGCATGACAATATCCAAACGCTGCTGGAAAGCGGCAAGATCCATTACATTATTTCGACTTCTGCTAAAGGCAGGCTGCCAGGCCTGGACAGTGTCAAAATCCGCCGCAAGGCAGTTGAGACAGCAATTCCGTGCCTGACCTCGCTGGATACCGCCAATGCGTTAGCCAACAGTCTGAAGAGCCGGTATTCCCAGAACAACACGGAGCTTGTGGACATCAACCATATGCGCAGCGAACGGCGGCAGCTTACCTTTACAAAAATGCAGTCCTGCGGCAACGATTATATCTATTTCAACTGCTTCGATCAACAAATCGTCAGCCCGGAATCCCTGAGTGTTTATTTATCCGATAGGCACTATGGTATCGGCGGGGACGGAATCGTGCTGATCTGTCCGTCTGACAAAGCGGATGCTAGGATGCAGATGTTCAATCTGGATGGCAGCGAAGGTAAAATGAGCGGCAATGCGCTTACATGCATCGGGAAATATCTGTACGACAACGAGATCATCGTTAAGGATCGGATTTCGATTGAAACCTTGAGCGGGACTAAAAAACTGAAACTCTATATCCAAAACGGGAAAGTCGATTCGGTCTGCGTGGATATGGGGCCGGCGGAGTTGGAACCTCAGAAGATTCCGGTTAAATTGCCGGGAGAGGTTATCGTGAATCAGCCGGTTACGATTGCCGGTCGCGATTACCGCATCACCTGTGTGTCCATGGGGAATCCGCATAGTGTGCTTTTTGTGGAGAACCAGGAAAGCATTCAGATGGAGACAGAAGGACCGGCCTTCGAATATTCCCCGTTATTCCAGGAAAGAGTCAATGTGGAATTCGTCACGATGATCGACCGAAATACCCTGAAAATGCGGGTCTGGGAACGCGGCAACGGCGAAACGCTTGCGGCCGGTACCAGCGCCTGCGCGGCTGTCGTTGCTGCAGTACTGAACGGTTTCTGCCAAAAAGGCCAACATATTTTGGTGAAGCTAAAAGGCGGCGACCTGGTCGTTAAATATACGGATGAGACAGTCTATATGACAGGAAAACCGGAAAAGGTATTCGAAGGAAGCGTAGAGATTTAATTAACGATACAATAGCAGTTACAATACAATTTATTCCCCCATCATCCCGGTTTGGACGATCTTGGCATCGACCACAATTTCGACTTCGGCTGTACGAAAAACTTTCCGCCAGTCCGATCCTAGCGTCTGCCATGCGGAGAGATCGGTACGATGGAGTTTTTCTGTAAAACCAAGAAAATCCGAATTGTATTCCTTGGCCTTATCAACAGTCTGCATGGCCAGATCCTGCAGCCTGTCTTCGATAATATTTTCAAGCACTTTAATATCTTCTGCATTTAGTCTTAATCCTGAATTTTCAATAATTCCACCCATCACTTTAATTTGAACACGGTAAGATATTTTATCGCTGGTTACCACCGGCAGAATTTTTCTTTTTGTAGTACTAATGTAATATGAGAATAATTTATTATCTTTTATAAACGTTAACGGAATATCCCCATTTATATTTTGTGTTATTAATAAATATCCTATGGTTTCGTCTTTATTCAACCAACCAATGAGTCTACCCCCTTGGAAAACAGCTAATCCCTCCATCAGATTTTGCTGTCCCAATCCGGGAACTTCCGAAGGAACGACATTGACCAGTGTTGCTACAGGATCCCTGTCGGGACTTTTTAACCACTCTACAAAATCAAATAAAGTTACACCATAGGAATAACCGGTGGCTAATGCTTTTTTCATACCCAATTCCTTCAATTCTTTAGAAAGCAGCTTATCGACGGCCGGTCCCGCTTGCAATACATCAAGAGCTTTTCCTTTTGTTACGATGAGCAATGTCCTTGGCCGGCCTTCCCAATACCGCGTTGCGGCCTCAGTGAATTCGCCTATATTTTCCTTTGCGGCCTTCTCACCAATGATATAAGCACTAATATGACCGTAATACGGTGTGCGAGATGAATGGGCAGTAAAGGCTGTAATCGTCTCCTGCAGAGTCCTTCCAGTACCTACCAAGAGTGTTTCCTGATCACTCTTTGCGCTTGATTGCTCTCCTTCTTTAGTCTGACCGAGTGGGTTTAAGATGGTTGAAGATACTGTCCACTGGACGCTGCCATTTTCATTCGTATAGTCTACTCCCAGGAGGGTGACGACGGCAAGGCTTTCAACTTCTTTGCTGCTCCAGCAGCCGGTGCTTATAACAGACTGTAAGATAATCAGTATAAGCAAGCCAAAAATACGGTATTTTTTTTTCACCGGCTAACGCTCCTTTGCTTTTTCCTGATTACAGCTACGAACAGAAGAATCGAAGGTAACACCAGTTCGAAAATGAATCCTAAATACGGCCAGTACAATTCAAGGAATTGTCGGAATTCTGTCATATTACGAAACAGAAAAGTTGCCGCTGGGATGTAGACAAGCGCCATTGGATAAACAACTGGTTTATAACTTTTCAGATCCAGGGTTTTGGCTGTTGCAAAACATACCAAATAATATAGAACTGCAATTTTGATTATAATTCCAACCATCCAAAGGAGTGCAATGATGCCCTCTACACGCTGCAGGTAACTGCTAAATTCAATATATTTGCTGAGGAACCAAAAAGGAAATAACAACTCCCCAGAAAGGTTCGGCCCAAATATCATCAAGGTGAACATCATACCTGCCGAGAGAAAAATTGCCGCTGCTAATAAGGCAAAAGCTCCTTTGTGCTTTACTTCCTCGGGCTTGTTGACCATGGGAAGCAGGACAGCTAATACAATAATCTCACCATACACGATGATGGAGGGGACAGATCCCCAAATCACAGGTAGGATCCCGCCCTCCAGGAATGGCAGTAGCTTTCCTACTTTCACCGCGGGTAATACGGATATCAATGGAAGAAGTAACGAAATCACGAATAGAGGAAAGATGAATTGAGCTGCGCGGGCAATGACTTCAATCCCTTTCGATGCCGCATAGGCCCCGATTAAGACAAGAATGGCATTAAAAGCTATGGGCGGAGTCTGCGGCATAAAGCTGACCGTCAGGAATTTGGAAAACTCACATACGGATAGAATGTTAACCATAAGAAAAAATAATATATAGGCTCCGCCTACAACCTTGCCTAAGGCTTTGCCCAGGATGATTTCAGTATATTCAGGCAAAGTATTCTTTGGAAACCTTTTACCCAATTTCCATACGATCCATAGGCAAAGGAAACCGGGAAGTGAGGCTAAAGCGATCGCTATCCAGGCGGATTGTTTCGCTTTTTCAGCCGTCAACCCGGGCATAAACAGGAGTCCTGAAATCATGATAATGATGTACAGCAGCATAGCAATCTGCCTACTTGAAAGCTTTTCCGTATTTATGGCGTTTGCCCTCCCTTACCCGGTTTTTGCGGACCTTGATCAGGGTCCTGCCTGACCGGCTCATTGCTGACGGACATCCATGGCCGCCTGAGCATAGCCCACCAGGGCGCACGTACCATGGTATCCTTTAAATCGCCCGGGCTTAAGGGAGCAATAGGTGACAAGTAGGGGATACCGAAAGAACGTAAGCTGCAGAGATGAAATAGAATAACCATCAGACCGGAGATGATTCCCACTCCGCCGAGAAAACCTGCAAGGATGATCAAAACAAACCGCAAGATTCTCAGTGCAGTACCTGCAGCGTAGTTCGGAATCGTGAATGAAGCGATGGCTGTAGTCGCCACGACAATGACCGAGATGGGTGAGACAAGGCCGGCGTTCACGGCCGCCTGCCCAATGACCAAACCACCGACGGTGCTGATAGCTTGACCAATTGTCTTGGGCAGGCGTACTCCGGCTTCGCGCAAGAGTTCAAAGGCGAATTCAATCATCAGAATTTCTAAGACGATAGGCAGAGGCAAGCCTTGCCGGGCGCCTGCAACAGTACTTATTAAGGCTGTTGGCAGCAACTCCTGGTGGAATGAGAAAGCTGCCACAGTTAAGGCCGGCAGCAATAACGCAATGTTCAAGGCAACAAAGCGCAAAAGCCGGACTGAAGTGGCAAATACCGCGTTATTGTAATAATCCTCGGCAGCCTGGAGCAGAGAAATAAACGTTACCGGAACAATCAGGGGCATTGGGGAGTTATCCACTAAGATAACAATCCGTCCTTCCAATAAGGAAGCCGCTGCTTTGTCCGGCCGCTCGGTGTACTGCACAAGGGGGAATAAAGAGAAAGCCTCATCCATAATTAATTCTTCAATCTGATTGCCGCTGAGCACACTATCAACATTAATCCTGCCAATCCGCTGCTTGACCTCTTGCACAACTTTATCATTGGCGATCCCTTTTATGTAACATACTGCCAATTGGGTCTTCGTCAACAGTCCTGTCTCGAAAGTTTCCGCTTTGAGGCGGCTGGTTTTTATCCGGCGCCGGATTAAACTCATGTTTGTATTGAGGGCTTCCACAAATCCATCTTTCGGTCCCCTCACCCCAGGTTCGCTGTCAGGCTCGTCGATTGCCCTACTCTCTATACCCCGTACACCGGCAATAATCGCAGTAGACGATCCGTCCAGAATCAGGACGGTATTGCCTTCTAAAACTTTTTGGACGAGTTCAATTAAATCTGTAGTCGTGCTGGTTTCGTCCAAATTGATTAAACGTTCCTGAATGACTTGCTGTACATTCGCCTTGGACAGATGCACGAAAGATGGTAAATTAGCCGTTTCCTGCATGATACTCTTCAATAAGTGATCATTCACCATTTCATGGTTGGTTAATCCGGTTACATAAACAATAAAAGCCCGTAGAGGCATATCGGCATTAATGAAAAATTCGCGGAAGAGAATATCAAAACATTGATCGAAAACTTGCCGTAAAGTCTGTAAATTATTATCATAATCTGCAGAGAGGGGCCGCTTTTCTACAGGTTGGGAAGTTGTCTTGCCAGAGCCTTTTTTGACGCTAAAGCCTAGAGCGCTCTTCAACAGTTTTTTAAACATACCGCCCCCATATATTTTGCATTTCTATTTAAGTATTAATTAATATTTTTACTATAATTACCTTTTCAAATGTTTTTATACCGTATCACTTAGATTCTAACTGAATATATCTGGTGGTTCGGCGGCAGACAAGAAAACCACTTAATACTTCAATGGTATTAAGTGGCTTTTCTCAATTCGGGTAGCCATGATTAGAAGGTGATATTTTGCAAATTGTAAAGCATTTAATAGGTACAATATTTTTGAAGAAGTATAATCATAATGGTCATTATATTTTTTAAAAGGAGGAAAATTTTATGGGAAATGACATCAACAGACGAGGCTTTATTAAAGCCTCGTTGCTGGGTGCCGCTGCAGCTGCAGTAGCTTCAGCTGCGGTGGCAAAGGAAACATTTAGTCCTTTAGTAGCAGAGGCGGCAGACGTAGTAGCTCCGGTTCAGGAATTGTCGGAATTCCCCTATAAGGTGACTGAAAATTACAAGCGCTTTCCAGCAGATAAGGGGTACTATCTTAAGGCATATGATCCTGAAGAGAGCAAGAAGCCTATGAAATTTATCATCGATGATGTTTCCAAGATCTCCGGCAAGAAAGATACGGGGAAAGATTTACCCCTGCTGAACGCCGAAAAACTGGGAATTAAAGGCCGTCCAGCAACACTTGGTGAAACATATCTTAAATTTTCTATGCGGTATAGCGGACCTGGCGCCCCCGTAAATAATACCGTGGGTTGGACTCAGTTAGACCAATCTTTAGCTGCCGGAGCCTGGGCGATGGAAATGGAGTATAACGGGATTTCTGCAGCAGGTATGGGTCCCGATTGTATAATCCAAAAATATCCCATCGATCCGGAAACCAATGAACTTGCTAAACAACCTGTATATGTCCAGGGATTATTCAATTGGGACAGTTCATCGGGATTAGCTCTACAGAAGCAAGGAAAAGAATGGAAATTCAATTCCAAGGAAGAAGCCAATAAATTTGTAAAAAAAGCAGCTAGATATCTCGGAGCAGATATCGTCGGAATTGCACCCTATGATGAACGTTGGACTTATTCCCGATGGGCAAGGCCGAGAAATAAGGCCTTTACATTTCCAAATGGCAAAACCGCATATGTGCCTTATAATCAACCAAAGTATCTCTCGGGTCAGGGAGCAGAAGTTTACGGAAATAATATTTTCGAAGCCGACTTCGAAAAATATGCAGGCTTTAAGCCAAAAAGTGTCATAGTATTTGCTGTAGAGATGGATTATGAATCATGCCTTACTAGTCCGGCATCTGTTGCCGATGGAGCCGCGGGTTTAGGTTACGCAAAAATGGGAGAAGTGGCTTTTAAAATAGGGGCCTTCCTGAGAAAGCTTGGTTACGGCGCTGCTCCGTCAGGAAACGATACAAGTTTGAATATTCCAATTGCTGTCCAGGCCGGACTGGGAGAGGTAGGCAGAAACGGACTCCTGATTACCCAGAAGTATGGTCCCAGGATACGTATTGCCAAAGTGTATACTGATCTGGAGATTGCTCCTGATAAGCCGGTCAAGTTCGGAGTGCGCGAATTTTGCCGCCTGTGCAAAAAATGTGCAGATGCTTGTCCCGCGCAGGCCATCTCCCATGAGAAGGAAGCCAAAGTCCTGCAACCGGAGGATTGTGGGGTATCTAATAATCCATATACTGACAAATGGAATGTTGATGCTGACCGGTGTAATTCTTTCTGGGCTTATAACTGTTCTACTTGCGCAAACTGTATAGCGGTATGCTCATGGAATAAGCTCAAGACATGGAACCACGATGTCGCCAGAATTGCGACTCGAATTCCAGTGGTACAGAATGCAGCCCGTAAGTTTGATGAATGGTTTGGTTACGGTGGGCCGGTGGATCCTGAGGAAAGAATTTCATCGGGCTATGTTACAAACAGGGTAAGAGACTTCTGGAATAATCCGGAGCCTATTCGATAATCATCTTTTGCTATTAGGCATTTACCCATTGCTGATTGTCTGATGCCGAGGCTTTGAAAAGGAGAGGAAAATTATGAAAATTTATGACGTGTTGGTTTGGATGAGTTTGGGTTTAATATTATTACTTATTCAATACGGTATTTGGTGGTATTTAAAGGGCAAGGGAAAAGCTACCATACCCCTGCAGCTCTGTGCATTTCTTGCGAACTTTTTTCTGGTGTTTTCAGTGGCCTGGGGGTATCAAAGCTTTCAGGAGCATGAATACCAAGCCATTGCCATGGGATTTATTTTCTTCGGCGGCACTGCCCTTATTCCTGCAATTATTACCTATCGGCTGGCTAACCGCGGGGCAAAGGCAAAAAAAGAAAAAGCAGATGCTATTTCAGCTTAGAAGCATACGAAAAGGTACGTTAAATCAAAGATAAACACAAATGACCGTTGAGATGAAATAATTTGTGGCAGACAAGCAAGCCACTTGATATCTTCAAGGGTATTAAGTGGCTTGCTTCCTTGACTCATTAATTTAAAGGACAGCAGGAGATAAATGAAATGAAAGGAAAAAAGAGAGACCTAGAGTTTTATTATTTGTTTTTTTTGTCCATGACAGCCATTGCAGCAATTATTTATAGCGTTTTTTGGGAAGGCCAGGCTGCGGACTACAAGGCATTGATCCAACAAAACATTTCAGGTGTCACCTCGGTCGAAAAAATTATTGGCACGAAACCCGCTTTCAAAGTGGAAGCATCAGGAGGACGTTACTATGCCGTTTGTGATTCAGCGGTAGGGTATCAGTCCAAAATTGAGATGATGAGTATCATTGATGAAAAAGGTTTGGTGGAAAAAGTACTGGTCATAAAGCAGGGTGAGACACCGGATTTTTTTGATAGGCTCTATAAGCAAAAATATTTCGATAGTTTTAACGGTCTTTCAATTAAGGAACCTATTTATTTAGGAGGGGCTTCCGGTTATTCCGGCTACCTGGCCGATACGCAAACGGGCAACTATATTGATCGGATAAGCGGTTCGACCGTTTCTTCGCATGCGGTGGCTAAAGCCGTCAATGGTGGAAACTTGTATCTTTCCCGGCAGATCTTTAACACAGCATGGACTGATCCTTATGATCTGTTCCAACTTACCTGGAAGGACTTAGCGATGATCGTGATGTACCTCATCGCGCTTGCAGGAGTCTATATCAAGAAATTGGTACGTATACGGATCTGGATACTACTGGTAAGCATCGGGGTATTGGGATTTATGATCAACCAATTTGTTACGGCCAACTTGTTGTTTTCCCTGATCCAATTACAAATTCCGGGAATAACAAACCTTAAATGGTATGTGCTAATAGCCGGGTCATTGGGATTTATTATTTTCTTAGGGAAGAATCTATACTGTGCCTGGATTTGCCCTTTTGGGGCCGCACAGGAGTTTCTTAACAAAATAGCAGGTTTCAAACCGCTGGGAATATCGCAGACAGTGATAAAAAAACTTAAGTTAGTTCCACCAACCATCCTGTGGGTTGCCTTAATACTCGGAACCTGTTTAGGGAACTATGGGACGCTGAACTACCAGCCTTTTGGCGCGCTTTTCCTGTTAAAAGCCACGTGGGTGATATGGCTGATGCTGCCGGTTTTCTTATTTATGAGTTTATTTTTCAATCGATTTTATTGTCAATTTTTCTGTCCGGTCGGTTTTGTATATAATCTCTTGAATCGCTGGCGAAATAAGGGGGTAAGAACATGGAAACAAACGTGGGACCGGTGGAAGAACAAAAAAGAGGAAGGGCAAAAGACCTGCTCTTCACAATTTTGATTCTTTTTCTTGCTTCAGCCCATATCCTTGTAATGCTTCAATCGGTAGGAATACTCAGGGCGGATCGCTGATTTTTCAGAGTAGGGCAATTAATAACAAGCAGAGAATAATGACGGAGGAATGTAGAAATGAAGCAATTCGAGCTTGGACAATATAAAGGATTAAACCTTAAGTTTTTTGATACATCTGTTAAAGAGCATGAAATAGACGAGGCAATGAACCATTTAATAAATTCTTTGGAAAAAATCGAAATAGAAAGAAATGAAAGTATCGAAATAGGTGATTTTGTTATAATAAATATAGAAGGCGTGGAGGAAAATACGTCTGTTCCGGTGGTACGAGAATACGATTACCAGTTCAGGGTAGGCGACGATGCGCTGATACCGAAATTGACCTCAAACCTACTGGGGAAGAAGACGGGAGACACAGTAATCTTCAAAAAGACGATACAATCGGATCTTCTTCAACCTCAACATGAACTCCTATTTAACATTAAAATCACACGTGTATTCCGAATTGAAAAGCCGGAACTGACGGAAGACATTATTCAGGAAATTGATCCAAGTCTGAAAACGCTTCAGGACTTGAAGCAGAAACTGACTGAGAAAATCTTTGAGGAAAAAAAGTCCAAAGAATGGGAAGGCAATCTTAATATTGTGTTTCAGGCCATCATCGCGCAGAGTAAATATGAATTTAGAGAAGAAAGTCTTAATCAAGCAGCCGAAGATTTGTACAAGAAATTTGCCGAGGAGCTCAAAAATGTCGACGGGATAGAACTGATCGATTATTTAATGGGTAGAAAGATAACAGCTGTCGAATTATTGGAGGAATGTAAGGAAGAAGTAGCTAAGAGAATGATCAGGGATCGGATTTTAGATGCAGTGATTGAGGCGGAAGAAATTGGACTTACAGCAGAAGAGCGCGGATATCTCGGAGATCGTCTGAGGAAAGACCAGGAAAGTGGGCAATCGTCTGAAATGTTTACTGACATCCATTTTGTGGAGCCCCAGTATTTACGCAGAAAAGCGATGGACTTTTTGCTAAATATTAATAAGGCAAATTAAAAGATCATCAATTGCTTTCAGGAGGAATGAATATGGATGTGTTGCATTCTTCTATGTATTTACAGTGGGCGAATCCGCCAGCCAGTGACAAATTTTTCAATTATGTGAAGGAAAAGGGCTTTAAAAAGAGCTTTAAAAAAGGAACCACCATCTTGCATGAAGGCGAAATTGTGCAACATGGGTACTACATTGTCGAAGGTTGGATTGCTCTTTGTTTCAGCAATCCTACGGGGGATCCCAGAATTGCCATGATAATTGGGCCAAAAAGGCCTTTTGGTATAGCCCCGGTTTTAGACCAGGTACCGATTCCCTTATCTTTCAAAGCTATCCGAGACTGTGAGTTTTACGTGGTTTCCCGGGACGCTCTGATTCAGGGGATGAGAGAGGATATCGATTTAAATCTTGAGATGTTTGCTGGTATATTCGCCAAATGCAAAAGTGCTTACCAAAAGATTAATTTAGCTACGTATTTTCCTTCGGAAAAAAAGCTAGTATTTTTCTTTATTACATTACTTCAATACATGGAATATAGGGAAGCAAGGGAGTGGTATGAGTTGCCGATTAACCTGTCACATACCCAAATCGCGCAACTCATTGGCTTATCCAGGGTTACAGTGTGCAATATCTTCAATAAGTATAGAGCTGAAGGGGAAATTAGATATTCCCCAAAAAAGCTTTTTGTTTCTAATCGATTAATAAATGACGAATATGTTAAATTGTTTTTAGAGACCTAATCATATAAACGATTGTTATGCAGGCTAACTAAGAGTTATGGATTCACTTTTCTGTTTACTGGCTAATTTATCTCGGAAAGGAGAAGTTGAGCAGGATATGAAAACACGTGAAGCCATTCTGTTGGTTGATGATGATATTAATGTGTGTGAGGTATTGAAGCTCTATCTAGAGAAAGAAGATTATTCAGTGGTTTGTTGCTACGATGGGCAGGAGGCCATCAGGGAATTCGGCAAGGATAGCTATGCATTGATTATTTTGGACATAATGATACCTGAACTGAACGGCTGGGAGGTTTGCAAGTATATCCGCAATAAGTCTCAGGTCCCGATTTTCTTACTGACAGCTAGTGGGGACTTTCATAATAAGGCCCTTGGCTTCCAACTGGGAATTGACGAATATATCGTCAAACCTTTTGACCCCCGAGAGATTGTCTTTAGGGTTCAAGCAATGTTAAGGCGTATCAATTCGGAGGAGCAGAAGGTACTTCTTCCACTAAAAATAGAGGGATTAACAATAGATCCGGCCAATTATCTAATTTGTTTTAGAGATAAAGATATATCACTTTCTCCTAAGGAAATGGATATGTTGTACCTAATGGCAACCAACATAAACAAAGTGTTTACCCGAATTGAACTAATGGAAAAAATATGGGGTTTTGAAAATTCATGTTTAACCAGAACAGTGGATGTCCATATTAATAGGCTAAGGGCTAAGCTTAAAGGGGTTGATAAAGTAGAAATCAAAACCGTATGGACGATAGGTTATAAACTTGAGGTGGCTAAATGAGGCGCAAATTGATTTTGATATTTGCATTGTCCATGTTTATTTATTGTATAATATTTAATTTTATTTTTTCCATTACGCTTGACTTCTTTATTCAACAAAATAGATTCAACCATCTTATGAATGATAGCCGGGAAATCGGACAATTATACTTCAATTTGCTGGATCAACAGATTAGCAGTGACGAATTTGCCAGGACTATCATTGAAAGAGATAATTTATCCGTAATAAATTCCAGGATCCTAATTTATAATGAATATAGACAGATAATATTGGATACCAAACAGAAGGCCCCGCTCCAAAACAACATGATTTTAGCCAGGAATCTAGAAAAGTGTTTTAATGACAGCAAGCAAACAAGTTCTACTTTTATTAATGATGCCAATAGAGTAGAGTACTATTACTATACCGTTCCATTTATTAGGCAAGGGCAGGTTAAGGGAGCTATAGTTTATCATGGTACTTACCAGGGTTATGCGCCCGCAGCGAATATGATTATTGCAATAATATGGGTAACATCCTTTTTGTTTTGCGGTGCTTTGTCGCTCCTATACATTGTCTTATCAAAGAGAATAGTAAGTCCCTTACTGGATATGAACAAAACCACACGCCAGATTGCCACGGGGGATTTTTCCGTTAGGGTACAGGCAAATCCAACCGATGAACTTAAAGAACTGTCTGATTCTATAAATTATATGGCCAGCCAACTTGAAGACACAGAGGATGCCCGAAGACGATTCTTAGAGAATGTATCCCATGAACTTCGATCCCCTATTACAGTTATTCGCAGTATGTTACAGGTTATAATAGAAAAAAAAGTATCACCTGATAAGCAGGTATATTATACCGAAATGATCTTTAATGAAGTACTGAGGATGTCCCAATTGATTAATGATCTTATGGATTTAACGCATATTCAATCGTCAGACTTTAAACTGGAGTACGAACGAGTAGATATTGCTGAATTATTGCGGCGAAGTATCGCAAAATTCGAACCGATATTCACTGAAAAGAAAATCGTAATGCGTATTACCTTCGACGAATATTTTGCCGCTTATATCAGAGGAGATGAGCTAAGGCTGGTTCAAATTCTCGATAACCTTATTAAGAATGCCGCAAATTATACGCCGGAAAATGGTGATATTTTAGTGGAGAGTAGTGAAGACGGAAAATGGGTGAGTGTTACCATTAGTAATTCCGGTGAAGGAATTAGTCCAGAGGATTTACCTTATATTTTCGAAAGATTTTATAAGGCTAACAAGGCCCGTAATTCGGAAGGGGTAGGTCTTGGACTAGCGATAACCAAGCAGTTGATAATTCTGCACGGTGGGACGATCGAAGCTGAGAGCACAAACGGAGTAAGTTGTTTTAAGGTTACCTTTCCGGTTGAGATTTAAATAGACGCCAACATAACATTAGCCCTTGTTACATTCTGACAAGATCAATCATTGTTTTTTAACATAGCATTTTCATTAAATATTTGTACCTTGAGCTTGAGCACAGCGAAAGGAATGACACTTATTATGGGTAAAAACAGCTATATTAACATGATTGACGATTTAAAACAGGGAAATTTATATTCGATGGAGCGAGTTAAGGCTATTAGTAAATCCTGGGAGGAGTATGTTAAAAACGGAGAGATTATTAATGCCCAGTTCCTACGGCCTGAAATTTTGAGTTCTTGGCAAAGATCAAAACAGCAAGGATTAAACCCCTACGACTATGAACCTGTAGTAATAAATAAAGAACTATTTGAAAAAAAGATTGAAAAGAATCGTGTTTTAATAGAAACTTGCTCTGTTTTGGCAAACGATTTTCTGGCTAGCTTAAAGGATACAGGTTTCAGAATCGATATTTTAGATCCAGATCTGGTAATAATTAAACAGTTTGGAGAGGAAGAGAACATAAAAAAAGCCAATGATCAAGGAACATTTCCCGGAGTTCGTAGGAATGAGGAGTTTGTTGGAACAAACGCGCCTTGTATGGCTGCAATATTGGGTAAGCCTATTCAATTAGTGGGACCAGAACATTATAAAGCTGAATTGCAATACTGGACGTGTTCAGCTGCTCCTTTGTTTGATAAAAAAGGTGATATTATATGCATACTCAATCTAGTTGGACACTATACAAAGGCCCATGAGCATACATTGGGAATGACAAGAGCATTAAGCAAGGCCATTGAATTCTGCTACTACCAACAACAAATAAGTGAAGAGAAAGAACTTGCCATGAAATACATGGAGAGTATTATAAATACCATTTCAGATGGACTTATAGCCATCGATACACAAGGTATCATTACAATTTTCAATAAAACCGCAGGAAAATTACTCGGGGTAAGACCTGAATCCCTGATTGGTAAAGATATTTGGGAGATGTTCGATCATAACTCTACTATTTTTGATACTTTAAGGAACCATAACGAACATTTAAATAGTGAGTTGGTCTTTTCTAAGGGAAAAAAAAGAACCGTTGTTGTTGGGAATTTGATGCCAATTGAAAAATCTGACAAGAGTATAGAAGCTTTGGCAATTTTCAAGGGAATGAAACACGTGACGGGCTTTGTTCAGAACATTGCTGGATTTAAAGCTTTTTTTACTTTTGATGACTTAATTGGGAATAACCCTATATTTACTCAGGCCAAGTCTCTGGCAATTGAGGCAGCTAAGCTTCCTTCATATGTACTTTTGCAAGGTGAGAGCGGTACGGGAAAAGAATTATTTGCGCAGGCAATTCACAATGCAAGCGAGTCGTGTGATGGACCGTTTGTTGCGATTAACTGTGGTGCTATTCCGGCTGAATTAATAGAAAGTGAGTTATTTGGCTATGAAGAAGGAGCCTTTACCGGTGCGAAAAGGGGCGGACAGCCTGGTAAGCTTCAGTTGGCGGAAGGGGGAACATTATTTTTAGATGAAATTAATTCAACGCCCCTTAACATGCAGGTCAAATTATTAAGAGTACTTCAAACTAAAAAATTTATGAGGGTTGGGGGTAAAAATGAGATTGATTTTCGGGCGCGGGTAATAACTGCTTCTAACAAGGACCTCTCGGAAGAAATCAGTATAGGAAACTTTAGAAAAGATTTGTTCTATCGTATAAATGTGATTGCCATCTATTTACCGCTGCTAAGGGAACGCAAAGACGATATACCAATGCTAATTGATTATTTTTGTATAAAACTAACTCAACGTTTAAAAATAGATGTTCGCGTTTCGGCAAGGATAGTCGAGTCATTTTTATCATACGATTGGCCCGGAAATATTAGGGAGCTTGAGAATGCTCTTGAAAGGTCTGCAGTTATAACCTATTCCAAAGGGCGTCAAACAATAGAAGAGCTATATTTAATAAATAAACCAGGTCTTAGCTCCGCATCTGTATTCGGAAGCGAAAACATATTAGTGGATACATTGGATACAGTCAGCAAGGAAATGATTTTGAAGGTTCTAAAAGATGTTAGCGGCAACAAATCTAAAGCGGCAAGAGTTTTAGGTATCACCAGAAAGACATTAAATAGAAAGATTATAAAGTACTCAATAGAAGTATAGTTTAACTATAATAGCAGTGATTGAGGTTATATACAATTAAATCAATACCATAATTTTGGATACATATTACCCACAAATTCCACGATAGTGAGTACATTGTATCCATTTTAGTGTGCTTCGGAACCAAAATAGGCGTTGAAACCTCAATTGTTTGGTTGTTTTATGGGTTGGCACGATTATTGCATTATTGCACTATAAAAGATTGCATTCAAGTGGCCAATTGTTTGCAATAATTACCCTTATTAGGACTCGTTAAGGTAATGAAGTATGCTAACGGAAAGGCATGGTGAAAAGATGAGTAATTCTAGCCATTCACTAACCACTGATGTGCTCGTTATAGGCACCGGTATTGCTGGCTTGTTTGCGGCAATGAGAGCCAAAGAAATGGGTGCTGATGTATTAGTGGTAGAACAAGGGGAGAGTGGATTTAGCGGGCTGAGTGTTGGTGGTACACATCGTTTACGGCCTGTTCTTCCTGAGGATGACTTTGATGAAATTATGAAAGCAGAGGTGAGAGAGAACGAATATCTGGTTGACCAAGATTTCCAAGAGTCTGCCCTGCGAGAAACTTGGGACAGGATTCAAGATCTGGTGAGTTTCGGAGCAGACTTTAGGAGAGGTGACGACGGTCAGATTAAAATGTATTACAATGATACATTATATCCGGAATACAAGCAGAAAAATATATGTTGGGAGCCAATGGGTTCCTATAAGCATTTGCTAAAAGTCAAAACTGAGACTATCCGGCGAGGGGTAAAGATACTTGATAAAGTTTTAGCTGTCGAACTATTAAAATCCAAAGGCAAAATACAAGGGGCTGCGGCATTTAACTTAATAAATGGAGATTTTTATTTATTGAAAGCCAAGGCGGTGATTATCGCAACTGGGGGTTTCTGCGGTGGTGGATCTGTGTACCAATCTCTTACCGGTGATGGTATTGCCATGGCTTTGCAGGCAGGTGCCGAGCTTAGGAACATGGAGTTTGGTAAGGCAGAAACATGTGGTATGCCAATTCGAGGTGCTGGACCACGTTGGATTTCCCGTCTGCTGAATCCACAGGAGCAAGAGATTACTGTTACGAATTCGAAGGGGGAGGAATTTTTAGAAAAATATGAACTGGGCAGAAGAATGGAAGGAAGAAAGCCCTATGGTCCTCCCTTCAGGGTTGAGCTTGCGGCAATGTTCCAGGAGATTAAAGAAGGTAATGGACCTTGCTATATAGACTTTAGGGCACCCGATAAAGAAAGCCGTATGCGTGAGTTCTGGGGCTCCTATAATGACCGTCTGGTTACTGAAGTTAGACTTACAGGTGTTTCGTTGGATAAAATAAAATACGAGTTGGGTCTAGTTTTTGGGCATTGCCAGGCCGGGGGAATAAAAATAAGTCCGAATGGGGAGAGCTCAATTGCCGGGCTTTATGCCGGCGGAGTAGCAACTGATCTATGCGGTGTTATGCAATATACTGTTTTGTCGGGTATGATGGGATCTATGATTACCGGTCGTAGAGCCGGTGAAAGTGCTGCTAGGTACACCAATGATCAGTCCGAAGTGATGATTGATGAGGAGCAGCTAGAAAGTGTAAAAAGAGAAATGTTTGCGCCAATAGAACACAAACAGGGAATATCAGCAGATGAAATACGGTTGAAAGCGCAAAAAGCCTGGTTGAATATTGATCTTAGGACCCAAGCTAGGTTAGAAAAGGCAATGGAAGAATTTCAAGAATTAAGGAAAGAAGCTTCAGACATTGTTGCCCAAGATTACCACGAGCTTGCTAAATGTCATAAAATTAAGAATTATCTATATTGCTCGGAGGCAGTTGCTGCCGCCGCTTTAGGGAGGCAGGAGACTCGTTTAGAGCACATTAGATTAGATTATCCATTAACAGACAACAAAGAATGGTTAAAATGGGTTATTGTGCATCTTGAACAGGATAAGATAAAATCTTACCTGGAAAATCTACCAATGGAGCGGTGGAAATACAAGCCAGAACCAACTGTGGAGAATCGCTTAAGGCTGAAAGAGGGGACTTCACTATGATAGAAAGCATAAATGAACTAGTCTGCTTAAACTGTGGACTCTGTGAAAAATTATGCGCGAATGATGTTATTAGGAAAAGCAATGGAAAGATGCAGATTGTTTATCCGAATGATTGTTCCAATTGTATGGACTGCCTATTTGAATGCCCTGTTGATGCCATTACCATCAATTTCGCAATGCCAAAGAAGTTTTGTGCCAAGACGAGATGGGAGCGGATAAAAGAGGCTTTGGTCGAGGAGTCTATGATTGGAAATTGATAACTGTCAAGCAGGCAAAATGGTTTAGTACCAATAAATAAAGTTACTTAGGAGATATGTATGAGCCAGATTAAAAAACTTAAATATTACGTCAATGGACAATGGCTAGAGTCAAAGACCACAAAATATATGGATGTATTCAACCCAAGTACCGGAGAAGTTCAGGCCCAGACCCCTTGCTGTATTGAAGAAGAAGTTAATAAGGCAATTGAGGCTGCCAATAAAGCTTTTCCTCTTTGGTCCCAAACACCTGCCTTTAAACGCTCGCAGATACTGTTCAAGTTCAGGAATTTGCTTGTCGAACATATGGATGAATTGACTGAGCTGGTCGCGAGAGAGCATGGTAAAGTATGGGCTGAAGCTCAAGGCGATGTTCTAAAAGTAAAGGAACCGATTGAATTTGCCTGCGGCATCCCAAACCTGATGCAGGGAGACGCAACCATGAATACCTCAAAAGGTTATGATACGGTGATGTACTATGAACCTGTAGGGGTATTTGCGGGAATTGTCCCGTTCAATTTTCCGGCAATGATTCCGATGGGCTGGATGGCTTCCCTCTGCATTGCAACCGGCAATACGATGGTTCTGAAGCTAGCTTCCATGACCCCGATGACTGCGATGAGAATGATGGAATTATGGCAGGAAGCTGGCTTGCCTGACGGCGTTCTCAATGTTCTGACTTGCAGCAGAAATGAAGCTGAGATTTTCATGAAGCACCCTGATGTAAAAGGAATTAGCTTCGTCGGATCCACATCTGTCGGACTCCATATCTATTCTACTGGGGCAGCCAATGGCAAGAGAGTACAGGCTTTAACCGAAGCCAAGAACCATGCGCTCGTGCTGGAAGATGCTGTACTTGAAAGAACTGCCGCCGGGATCATCAACGCAGCATTTGGCTGTGCCGGCGAACGCTGTATGGCCCTGCCTGTGGTTGTCGCCCAAGAGAGTATTGCGGATGAACTGGTTTCACTACTGGTGGATTACGCCAAATGTTTGAAAATCGGACCGGCCTATGATAAAACTTCCGAACTTGGACCTGTTGTTACCGATTCCCACCGCCAGTCGGTTGAAAAATGGATTGATAAGGGGCTTGAAGAGGGTGCCAAGTTGGTACTTGACGGAAGAAAGATTACGGTTCAAGGCTATGAAAAAGGCTTTTATTTAGGACCGACAATCTTTGATCATGTAACTGAAGACATGACAGTCGGCAGCGCTGAAATCTTTGGTCCGGTGTTATGTATTAAACGCGTCAAAAACTTTAAAGAAGGCTTGCAGATCATGAATAACAACCCCTTTGCTAACGGTTCGGTTATTTACACGCAAAGCGGGTATTACGCGAGGGAATTTGCGGCGAAAACCCATGGTGGAATGGTAGGGATTAACGTAGGTGTCCCTGTGCCGGTAGGAACCTTTCCATTTACAGGACATAAACAATCTTTCTTTGGAGATTTACATTGTCTTGGTAAAGACGGAGTAAGATTCTACACGGAAACCAAAGCAGTTACTTCAACTTGGTTTACAGAAGAAGATCGTAAGAAAACAAAGATTGATACCTGGGACGGTTCTGTGGGCGGGACCTGATTGAACTCAAAAGTACGTCTTCCAGCGTGTGGATGTAGTGAACGTGTTAATGGGATGATGTCGAGCATATCCTCGGCCTAACGGCCTTCGGTATCCCTCGCATCACCCTTGACACTCTTGAAGGAATTTCAAAAGATAAGAGCTACGGCTCCCAAAATTCAATTAACTCTAAAAAATATATAATTACTGGAGGTTAATTTATGAATAAAGATTTATTAAAAGGTATAACAAGAACGCACATGCTCATGACCCTATTATTTACTGTGTTTTTAATAGTCAGTTTTGTCAGTTTTCATAAGCTACACATCATAGATACCTGGCCTGCAATGTTCGCTATTTTTTACTTTTTTATTTTTGAATTTAAAAAAGAAAAAATTATTACGATATTTGCTGGTGCATTTGTTGGGCTTTTAATTGGGCTTGCCTTACCGTCAGCAATGGGATGTTTAGTACCAATATTTGGGGCGGAAAATAGTTTATATCTTTTTGTTGGGATTGCAATATTTTTTGTTATCTTACTAGGTCCAGTAGCTCCAGCCTTGTTCAATCCCATCACGTTTACGTATGCGTATTTAAGTGTAATAAATGCTAAATCAATCCCTTCAAATTGGTTGAACTGGCTGCTACTAATGATAGTTGGTGGAGGTATATTAGTTGGTGGGATTTACGGTCTTAACTGCTTATTGCGTAAGTTGGGTAATAGTAATGTAGCAGAGACGGAAACTTATCATCACTAACAGATCTATTATTTGTTTTGTTACATTCCTCCTGCTTTTAGTGGGAGGTCTTTTTTTTTATTTCTGAGGCATAGAATGGGTGAAAATGTTACAGTTTGTAAAAAAAGTTTACAAATTGTTTACAAACAAGAAACCACCTCTCGATGATTTACTTATATATTTAATTGGGAATATACAGCAGGAGCCACAATCTTTGACCCATTGTAGCATCTGTCCCAGAGACGCATGTTAAGTCTTATCCTAAAGGTTAAAAAGTTAAAAATGAAGGGAGGATTCATCTAAAATAATCCAATCTCTAAAAAGGGTCAAAGACACTCTCGATCCGATACTAGTGGCTCATTCTTATCAGGGCTTCAATAGTAAAGTAAAGAAGGGAGGACTTTTTTATGTCATTTTTGATTTGGCTTATCGGACTCTTAACAGGCGGATTGTTCATTTATTTCTGGCCTGTACTAAAAAAACTCACTTGGTATTGGTGGGCAGTACTTGTGATTTGGTATTTGATCGGCGTATTTGCCGCGGCTTTCAGCTCAGCTTGCTTTTCTGAAGAAGCAACTCGTGCAGGATGGATGGGGATCCTTTTCTTTGGTGGTATCTTCGTTGTCCTCGGTGTGATAGTGTATATCTTCGGCATACGTAAGGATCTGGAAAAGAAGAAAGATATCCGGCCGACCATTGGAGCCTAAGAATAAGGAAGGAGGAAAATAAACAAATGGAAGAAAAAGAAAATAAAATTCAAAATGAAGAATCTAAAAAAGAACCTAAAAAATTTAACAGAAGAGACTTTTTGAAAATTGCTGGTGTCACCACCGCAATTGGTGCTGCTGCAGGTGCAATTAATCTTACTACCCCCGGAGTCGCAATGGCAGATTATATGGCTCCTTCCCAGGCGGGTCTAAAAGGAGCTATCAAATATCTGGATGTGCCGCGTTATGATTTGCCGCCTTTTGCTGACGGCAGCAAATTACCGCGGTTCAATGAGGAAATGACAGCTTTTAATAATCTGGATTTTGCCAAACAATTCTGCAATGGTACGAGCTGGATGAATATTTTGTTTGGTAAGAGGGCTGAAAAAGTCAAAAGCGGTGACCCTGGGTTCAGCCTTCGCGAGTTCGCTTTTGCAATGGGTTGCCAGAAAGATATGTACAATCCTATACTTACTGACTGGGGTACCAAATACGAGGCTGCTCTTCCCAAAGCTCTCGGCAAATGGGAGGATACCCCGGAAAATAACAGTAAGGCCGTTAAAAAATTTGCTAGCTTCTGTAATGAATGTGCGGTCGGTATCACTGAGATGAAAGAAAATTGGTATTATACAAGAAGCGCAACCCATCAAGATATCATTATTTCTGATGAATATACCAAACCTGAACAACTTGAGAAAGAATGGCATATTCCCAAGTCCATGAACAGAGTTATCGTCATAGCTTTACCGATGGACGGCGCCTTCATGGCAAAATATTCCAACACCGCGATGGCGCTTGCCCCGGTATATCTCGGTTATTCCGATATGACTGAAAGCGTTGGTAAACTTGCTACGTTTATCAGGGAATTGGGTTATAAT